>Ga0325411_1006253_pt1 | contig 13106 bp, 9 predicted proteins | sample PopdelMetagenome_13_FD_206181 | JGI IMG/M metagenome (GOLD analysis project Ga0325411, IMG submission 206181) | Populus deltoides microbial communities from Bellville, Georgia, United States - Xylem-PdIQD-R4 | ecosystem: Host-associated > Plants > Phyllosphere > Stem > Wood/Secondary xylem... | reverse complement strand
AACAAGTTATGGCCCTTCTGATCTATTATTTTGGTCTAACGCGACCAAACCTCATTTTAGGTTTAAATCTATCTCATTGGTCCATAGATGCATATGTTAAGTCATTTATGCAATTTGTTTGTGACAAATTCTCATTTAGTTATAATAAACTCATACTTGATTGCTCTGAATTACTCATCATCGCAAGCCTGACTACATTGTTGACATTAGAAAACAAAAGACAACTAATGTGTGAATAATAAATTTTTGAGATTTTAACTGAAGTTTATTTTTGAGTATACAAGTTGGATAAATATGTATATTTTAACTCATAAAACATATTTAGAAGAAAATGTTGATTAAAATATGATTTTTATGTGAAACGATCAATCGACTCATACAACTAGATCCTCAATCAACCGGTCGAGTCAAATTATTAGAGTTTTATATTGTCATGGTTCAAAAGTACGAGAATTAGAGCCTGTTTGGCTCTGCGGTTGAACTTGCTTTTGACCGAATTTCAAATTTTTTTTTGTTAAAATTAAGTGCGGTTTGTACTTTTTGAATCGTTTTGATGTGCTGATGTCAAAAATAATTTTAAAAAAATAAAAAAACATCATTGGCATGTATTTCGGCACGAAAAGCTATTTGAAAAGCAACCACTACCACACTGTCAAACACCCTCTTACTAAATATTGCTATTTTGAAGCATGATAACTATTTTGTTGCATTTAAAAATAACAATATTTAGTAATTATTGTATTTTTAAACCACAATAAGATGAAACTATGATATTTCACTAATTTTTTCTTAAATATTGTTATTCTGTTAAAATATTTAAAAAACTATGTTAATTTTGAAAAATATCCTTCATAATTCCATATACGGAAATAAAACAACGAAAAAAGGCATCCTCGTTCCTCAACGGCTACAATCCAAGCCATCCAAAAAACAATCCCACTAAAATCTAACGGCCCGTACCTTTTAACCCTCGCTATTCAAATCTTATTCTCCAACGGTCAAATGCCAACAACCCCCACTCATTAAAATCCCCACAAGTTTATTCCCAAAACTAGCCGTTACCACCTCTCTCTCTCTCTCTCCTCTGTAAACAACTCTCTCCCCCTCAAATCAAATCCACAGCATTAAACATTCAAAGATTCTTTTTTTATATATCCAATTCAAGAATCAATCAAGTTTAACCCATGATCAGCACCCCGGCTAAAGAATCCAAGGCCGCAAGCAAGAAGTTGGATTCCTGCTCTCCAATACCAAGCAGACCAACAAATCCCATTTCAAGAAACTCAGAGATTAATCCAATGAGGAGAAGTTTCAGTGGAAGCCCATTTTCTAAACCTTCTATTATTTCCAATCAAGTAGGAGGAGGCTTTAACCCCAATACTCCTGTTAATAGCCCTTCAGGTTTGATTTCTTTCACTGTTTCCTTTTACTTTCTTTTCTTTTTTTCTTGCAGTGAACAAACATTTAATACATCTTTTATTGGGTTTTGTTTAGTCTTTTCTATAATTTAATAGGGCTTTGCTATATTTTATTTTTTATTGGAAAATAGCTTACGAGGTTGTCTATGGTTTGTTTGGGAAGTAATTGAAAGGATAGGAATTTGCTACATCTTGTGCTTTTTTGTATGAGATTTTAATAAAACGATGGCTTAATGGTTTGTCAATACTTGGTTTGGCAATTAAGCCTTCCATTTATTTAATTATGTTTTTGTTTTGCTGGAAACTAGTTTGTGGGTCAATTTTGCAACAAAACAGGTTCGGTGTTTTAGAGTGAACGTGGTAGATATTTCATGTTAATGTTGCCCTTAAGTTTACTTGAAACAAAGAGCTTCTACAAAAATCACCGGACATAATGTTTCAATCAAGTTCCCTTTTGGTCTTCAACAGCCAAATAGTAAAAGCTTGTTTTGTTTTAAAATTGATATCTTGATTCTGATCGGCAGCTTTTTGTTTTTTGGTTTGCAGATTATCCGCGAAGAAACTCTATTAGCAGAGACAATATAGTAGTTACATTGCGTGATCACGAGGACAAAGAAAATGGTAAAGACCAGACTTGGAAATCAGTGAGAATTCGTTCACCAGCAAAGCGTACAAAGAATTTCATGTCTCCAACAATTTCTGCAGCTTCAAAAATCAATGCATCTCCGAAAAAGAAAATCTTGGCTGATAGGAATGAGCAAATTCGCACTTCGATTTCATTTGCTGATGCAAAAAGCCCTTTAATGGAAGACTTGGACTCAAACCCTGACAAGGGTTTGAATCAGAAGGAGGAGGTCTCGTTTGATTCGACAGTCATTTACTTGGCGGACAATAATGATTCCAAAAGTGAGAAACGTGTTGATTTGATGGTAGATTCAATTGCTAAAGATGATTTGGACCTGTCATCAAAGAAACTAACTGTTGAGAAGGATTGTGTTAATCTTGATTCAAGTTTTAAGATTAATCCAAGGGTCTCTAGTTCATTGCCAAGTCCTGCTTTGGCACCTCTTGACGCAGATCCATCAATGCCTCCTTATGATCCTAAGACTAATTACCTCTCACCAAGGCCTCAGTTTCTTCATTATAGGCCTAACCCGCGAGTTGAGCTTTATCTAAACAAGGAAAGAGATGGTCAATCACTTGATGAGATTTTTGCATCTGAATCCTCAGAAACTGAAGTTAGTGAAGCAGAAGACAGTCACTCTGATGATTTGCAGAAAGAATCGGATGCTTCTTTAGCCAATGAGGTGAAAGAAGAAGAGGAATCGGAAGAGCTGCTGCTAATATCTGAACCCAACCCCATTAGTACTTTTGTGGAGGAGGAGAAGGAAGAGCTGCTTGTATCTGAACCCAATTCCATTAGTACTTCTGTGGAGAAGGCTAGAGAGAAAAGGGTGTCTAAATCACATTTCTTTACAAGAAGAAAGTTCGATGCTTTGCTTTTTGTCCTGACTGTTGGATTTTTATATGCTTCGTTTTCTAAATCCCCAGTCATGGATCCTTCTGTGCTGAATAACTTGACCTTCCCTGAGCCGTATGTCCCACCTGAACTCTCAGAGTATGCCAGGCAAAGTTTTGAAGCTCTAGCTCATAAGGTCCAGCTTTGGCTACATCAGTGTATTTGTTACACACACAATCTGATTAACAGCTTCAGAGGTGGGCACAACCTGGGTTCCTTGCAGTATGCCAATTTGACCATTTTGGTTGAAGATGGCATAGTTGGTGGTCAATTTGCATTTGACCAGAGCATTTTAGGATCAAAAGTTAAGTACGAAGAGAAAGTTTCAGCGCCCATAAGTGCAGCAGAGGTAGACATTAAGCTAGTAGATGAATGGGATCAACCAATTACAGCTGATGAGGACATTAAAGAAGTTGCAGGAGATAATAATGATGGGTATTTTGATAGTGTTCCAGATCCTGAAGAGGTTAGCGTTCCCGAGTCTGAAGAAGTAAATCTGCTCCCCCAATCAGAGGTGACTGGACCTGGTAAGGAGGTCATCCAAGAAAGTGCTGAAACCGCTGCTAACGTTGTGAAGCTGCAAAGTAACATAGACCTTGAAGACCAGTTTGTACTGATCCCACAAGCTGCTGAAATTCAACCAGAAATCTTGAATTCCATGCAATGTCAAGGCAGGGATGCTATTAGTTCTGCAGATATTGAGTCCCCTGCAGCAGAGGACAATTTTGAAATACTTGAAGGAGCTGCCACAGAAAATCCACGAAGTTCAGAAGAAGTAAATCTGTTCCCGCAATCTGAGGTGACTGGACCTGGTAAGTCAACACAAGAGGCCATCCAAGAAAGTGCTGAAACCGCTGCTAACGTTGTGAAGCTGCAAAGTAACATAGACCTTGAAGACCAGTTTGTACTGATCCCACAAGCTGCTGAAATTCAACCAGAAATCTTGAATTCCATGCAATCTCAAGGCAGAGATGATATTAGTTCTGCAGATATTGAGTCCCTTGTAGCAGAGGACAATTTTGAAATACTTGAAGGAGCTGCCACAGAAAATCCACGAAGTTCAGAATTAGTGTATTCAGCACAGAGAATGGTGGGGATTTCCTTGATTGTTTTCAGTCTACTTGGGACAGTCTTCATTTATATGAAAAGTCGAGCTCCCACAGCTCAAAACGCTACATTTACAGTGGATCAAGTGCCAATTACTAAGAAATTGGATTTTTGCCCACTGTCAGTCGCAGCAGAACATGAAGACATTGCTGGAGAGTCATGCTCATCAGAAATGAGCAGCTTCAGCTTGTCTTACAGCAAGAAAGGACAGAAGGGAAAAAGTGAAGCTCAAAACTCCAAGCCTAGGAAGAGCAATCACAGGAGAGAATCCATGGCTTCGTCAGACTATTCCGTCGGTTCCATGGGTTCGCCTTCTTACGGCAGCTTCACCACGTATGAAAAGATCCCAAGCAAGCATGTAAAGAACCTATATCCTATATTGTACATTTATGGTTTTGTATAACTGCAACTTGAATTTTTATCTTATGTGTTTTTTTTTTTTTGAAGGGAAATGCAGATGAAGAGGTGATCACTCCAGTTAGGCGCTCTAGCAGAATCAGACACCAAGTCATTTCTCCATGACCTGTTCAAAAAGAATTTCTGGATGATGGCACAATTCTCTTGTGATTTTGTTGTGATTGAATCACTATTTAGTTGCTGACAAGCTACTTTAACAACATAGCTTAATTTGATTGCTTGTAATCGAGCTCAACCCTGTAGTTGGGGGGAGTGCTTCAACTATATTGAGTCTTCAGTAGATTTCCGTTGTTAAAGGTTGCTCTGATTGTTTAGGCTACTTTGAATTGCCACTATATAAATCATTGTTTCGGGTTTACTTTTCTTTTAGCTTAACAGTTCTTTTAGCTAGAGTTCTGTGACTTGACTTTCAAGTTTTAGGAGAGGAGCTAGTGCTTGTCCTCAAGCACCATTTAAAAATGTTACTCTTTCATTAATGAATTTTCCTTGCACGCAGCCTTACAGTCATTAATAAATGGTCCATTTAAAAATGTTACTCTTTCATTAATGAATTTTCCTTGCACGCAGCCTTACAATCATTAATAAATGGTGGTGTTTATTTTTGAAGTTGCTAATGCAAAATCTATGCTGGAACATAAAGTGCGTTGTGGAAGTATTCATTTAATTGAATTTGATGGTTTGCCTCATGTTTAGCCAGATCAAAGTTGGATTCGAGTTAATATTTGTTTTGACCCAGATATTTTCATGACTATAGAGAGAAAAGAGTAGTTAAAAAACTGATATCTGCTGATAATGCGATCAGTGTGCGTTCTCAGGAAGCGTGAGATGTCACCTGAAACTAGGGTTCAGTATTCCACGACAATGGTAGTTCGTTCTGAACTATCATAAAGAAAAGAAAATTTTAATTATGTAAATAAACAAAACAAGCATGTAGGTGTTTGAATGGTTGAGGACACTCATCATTCATCTAATTCATCTGAACATGGCATCCAATACTACAATGAAGCCTGAAGTGAAGATTTTAAGTAGACATACCTCACTGTTCGAATATGTTTGTGTTCAGTATAAGCATGTGCATGAGTGAAAAACAAACGGAAGAGTTCTGGTCTTCTCATGGAGCACTACGTGTCCTTTACATATTTATGGTTCAGTTTATGATAAACTGGTAATTTGTCGGTTTGGTTGTCCCAACCATGCCTGCTATTTATGGTGATTCTGTTACTCTTTTTTTATCTATTAAGTATGGTTGTGAAGGTGGGCATTGGGAGTCTATTTTTCACGCCACAAGGTGAAAAGCCATTTGGATCATGGAGAGAGAGTCACGAGCTTGATATAAATGCGAAGATTGCAACAGGACAGCTGTTGAGCTCATCACCCAGGCCTTGTTGTAACTGTTCAGTTTTTTCCCTCGTGTTTTTTTTATCTCCCTGCATTGAGTTGTTAAAGCTACCATTTCAGCTATCATGAAAGGTGAGAAGCAGCGTCCCTGTTGCTTTTCTGTTCTGGTTTCCTTTCTGTTAGTACCCTGGCAGAAGTCTGAGGTTTGTGGCCTTGTTTTTCACAGGGGCATCTTCCGTATACTGGATTGGGCTGATATAGTTAATTGTCACATTATTTCTGGTCCTGGAATTGTGGATGGATTGAAATTGAAGGTATGCCTCATAGCTAGCACAGCTTTTATCTGGAATCATATTAATGGATTATGCCTGACCGTTATCTAAGATAACTTCTGAATACCCTTGAACTCTATTTAGGGTTTGCCTCGTGGGAAGGGCCTTTTGCTGCTTGCTGAAATGAGTTCAGCTGGTAACTTTGCTAAGGGAGATTACACAGCTGCGGCGGTAAAAATTGCTGAAGAACATTCAGATTTTTTATATCTCCCTGCATTTTGTTGTTAAAGCTATCAGATTCTTACTTGTGTATAAACAAACCTCTTCAGTTGCTTGAAGTTGATGAAAGTTCAAGACTTGGAAGCCTTCCTGTTCCTCGTGAAATAGCCTCTCGGGTTACTCAACATTTAGAAAGTCACTCCGAGGAATGCACCGCTCTTCTGGCTTCTGCTTCGAGCTCCATATCGAGATTTAGACGATCTTAATGTTCCTGAATGGCCCGACGATTGGTAGAAGAATAATTGACAAGGGATTTCCATTTCTCTACTTGTACTCTTTGGGATGGAGCTCTCTTATCTCCAGTGAGACTGACTTCTGGGTGTTTGAATACTATTGAGAACCTAGAGATTGCAGGTGTGTGCGGAATGAAAAGTGAGCTTTGCTCTTGAACTGGCACGGAGTTTTCCAAGCTTTGTTTGGTCGAACAATGATAGCATCCGCAAACTATCCCACTCTTAGGAAGCTTTTGGGAACGCGGTTCAACCCGTGTTTCTAAAAAATTTAATTTTTTTTTGTTAAAATTTAATATGGTTTGTATGTTTTGGATTGTTTTGATGTGCTGTTGTCAAAAATAATTTTTAAAAAATGAAAAAACATCATTGACATGTATTTTAGCACAAAAAATTATTTAAAAAATACGTACAACCACACTGCCAAACACGCTTTTAATGTTCCTTTTTCGCTCTTAGTCTCTAGGAATGGAGTGGTAAGTCGTACAAAATGGAGACGGGCATTTAGTTTTAGATAATTAATTTGCAGTGTGAGTATGTTAGTGGTAACAAATCACTTTTAAGGAACGAAAAGAAGTCTTTGAGAAGACATTCATAAATAATATTCTTGTTTGAAGAATCAAAAGAAACAGATTTGAAATCAAAAGAAGTTGTTCAGTGAAAGAAAAAATGAGCTAATAAAAAAAATGAGCTAATAAATAAAATTTCTTATCATTTGCTATTATATCTTGATTGTAACGATGAGCTCTGAGTCTATTTTGAGGTCTGTCATGCTTGTTGGTTTGGCCTCTGCTTCAAAATTCTTAAAATTTAAAAGGCTGGGGCATCTTGATTGGAGAAAAATACCGAGTCTGTTATGTTCATATTTGGAATCAATTCTAGACTTTTGGCATGCCTTTGGCACCTTGGAGTGTTTTCTGTTAAAGTAATTCATATCAAACATATAAGGAGGCTAGATCAAAGCCAACCAAGGATAAAAAAAAACCAGACAAAAACCTTGAAAGCCTTGCCATACACACACTCCCCTTCCACTCATTGTATTCTTTATTTTATTGTATATTTTTTTCTTTACACGTTTATTGATTTAGAAGGTTGTTGGTAGTGTGGTAGCGGTTGCTTTATAAATAATTTTTTGTGTCGAAATGCATGCCAATGATGTTTATTTATTTTTTAAAAATTATTTTTAACATTAGTCCATCAAAACAATCCAAAATGTACAAACCATATTAAATCTTAATAAAAAAATTTTTTTTGAATTTTTTGGGAACGCGGTGCAAACCACGTTCCCAAACATGTTCTTAAATATTGAATGGTTTTTATTTTTTTCATGACACTTATTTTCACATGAATAGCTTGTCAACTCAGTCTTACCAGTCAAATATATATATATATATATATATATATTTGTATGTATATTTATTTATTTTTTTTGGTGTAATTTTTAATTTTTTCTTGATTTCAAATATGTTTAGGAACGCGGTGCAAATCGTGTTCCTAAAAAATTCAATTTTTTTTACTAAAATTTAATATGTTTTGTATGTTTTAGATCGTTTTGATATACTGATATTAAAAATAATTTTTAAAAAATAAAAAAATATTATTAATATATATTTCAGCACAAAAAATTATTTAAAAAATAACAACAATCACAATCACAACCTCAACCACAACCCCATCTCGCAAATAATCCTTTCATCGTAATGTAACCAGGGGTTCCAAGGCTTCTACGAAACTAGTCAACATGTTGATGTTGTTGTTTGTTGTAGAAACCAATGTCAAAGATTCTGCTCTTTTTTGGGCCTGCAAGAATCGGGACTAGATCTACATACAAATATATTAAATGCAAGACACCTAAACTACTTAGAGATTAGTTTATTATTCGAGGCTTTGTTACATAAACAATGACCGCACCTTTACCCTGGCAGTTCTATACACACGATCGAGACATGAAATTGCGAGGTCGTGGATGTGCAGAACTGCACACTTCATTGTACTGAAAACGAGTGTTAAAAAATTGTGTTTTTAACAAGGCAAGAAAGAAAAAAAAAAAGACATACACCAAGAACGGAAGATGAATAAATTTAGCTCAATCTATCAAGCTCTCCTGCAAAATACGAGGCCAGTAAAAATAACTGCATATTTTAGAGAGTACTTAGTTTACTGGGCTGTACTAGATGCTTGTCTTATATTTTTTTAAAATATAAAAAAATATTATTAAGTTTAATTTAGGGGGATAACTTTGAAATACATAGACCCCCCTTAATATATAACCTTAATAAAAATTTAAATTATGTAAAAATTATTTTGATATAATCTAATTAACTTTAAAAATCTAGTAATAATCTAGATAACCGGTAAAAAAAATAGTTTGATTTAATTTTTTTTATAGGAAGATATATTTTTTTAAAACATTGAAACAATGATACACTGAATTCATCCAAGTTTCATGATTTAATTCATCAAATCTGTAATTTGGATAATGAATTTCACTCAATTTAATAGGTTTTTATAAACTATTTTTTATTTAATTTTATAATAATAAAAATGCATAATTATAAAATTAAATACAAATCAAATATCATGGTGTTTATTTAAAATTATGATAATTTCATTAAAAAAGCAATTAAATATCAAGACTGAAATTAAAATAAATAAATTAAATACAAACTTAAAATAAAAAAAACTCCATTATATATAAGTGAAGAAGGTTAGTGATGATTCAGTATTTTTAGTACTAGTATAATATAATAAAAGACAATACATTGATCAATTAAAAAATTATATAACTTATTAATCTTTTGTTTCTTAAATTTAATTTATCAGTAATTCTTCCAATTTAAAATTTTCACATGCCAAATTCCTTTTTTGAGTACAAATATTTCAAAATATGATTTGAGCTAACACGGTTATATTTTTATTTTATTTTATAGTTAGTCGAGTGATATGCCCTGATTTTTTTTGAAGAAATTTGTCTCTCCAACGACCTTTTCCTCTGTCTAATTTCCCATTCCAGCCCGAATCCCATCTACTTTTTTGCTCTTGAACAAATCCCTCATAATTAAAATTAAAAATGAATTACCTATTAAAAAAATCCAAAACGAATTAAAATATATTTTGCAATTTTTCAGATTCAACGTAGTTCCATTTTTTCTTTTATATGTACTTTTAACATCCAATCCCCGACGCAAAGAACAGAAAGCGCAAAAATGAAAGAAAGAACGAAAGAAAAGGGATGCCCCTCCCCCTTCCCCTTTCTGTAAAAGCTCACTCACACAACACCAAGCCCTACTTATAACGTCTATATATCTCTCTCTCTCTCAAAAAAAAAAAAAAAAAAACAGAGAGGGACAAAAACTCTATTTCCACTCGACGAGAAATATCGATGTCTTAAACAAGATCCACACAGTAGTTACTACTAAATTAAGTTTAATCAGAGAGATTAATAGCTGTTAGGTTTTTGTTAAAAATGGCCTCCACCTCGCAGTCCCTCCGTTTTCTGGCTGGGCCTGCAACCACCGGCCCTGGTGGTGGCAGTTTTGACGCTCTTAATCGCATCCTTGCGGACCTCTGCATACGCGGCAACCCTAAGGTTTCGCTAAATCTCTCTCTCGTTAATTTCAGTGAGGTTAATTGTCGTGTAGTTTTTTTTGTTCAATTAGTGATCAGTGATAGAGTTACTAGAAATAAGCAAAGCTAATTTGAATTAGGTTTTTGTATTAATTACTAATTGAGTTACTAGAAATATTAGAAATCAAAAAAGGTGAAAGTGGAAACGTGAGTGCGTTGAGTTATGCGTTTTGTTGTTTTTTCTTTACCAAATTAATTTTCCTGGTCTTGAATGGAGGGATGTGTTTCTTGTCAGGTTTTTTTGTTTAATTAGTTATTCGTGATTGATTTAATACTTGGTAGAAATTGGTACAAAGAATTTTTGACTAGGCATTCGTATTAATTACTAACCAGTATTGAAGTTATAGAAAGACCACAACAGAAAATGAGAGTTTTAGGCTTTTTTATTGTACGTGTTGCTTTTTTATTTATTTAAATTTTTGTATGATTTTGATGGTGAAATGCTCGTGCTGTTATGTAAAAGGAGGGCGCAACATTAGCATTGAGAAAACATCTAGAGGAAGAAGCGCGCGATCTAAGTGGAGAATCATTTCCACGCTTTATGGATCATTTATACGAAAGAATTTCAAGTTTATTAGAAACCAATGAGGTTGCTGAGAATTTGGGAGCATTAAGAGCAATTGATGAGTTAATAGACATAGAACTTGGAGAGAATGCATCCAAAGTGTCTAAGTTTGCTGTTTATATGCGGAGTGTGTTCGAGGTAAAGCGGGATCTTGATGTGTTGACACTTGCTAGTAGAGTTCTTGGCCATCTAGCTAGGGCTGGTGGAGCAATGACTGCGGATGAAGTGAAATTTCAGGTTGGTTAGGCCTTATTTGGTTTGATCGTGTTGTTTTTTGTGCGGTGTCTGATATTTTTGGTTGTGTTAGGTTAAAATGGCACTAGGTTGGCTTCGCAAAGATAAAGCAGAATTTCGCCTTTTTGCTGCCGTCTTAATTTTAAAAGTAAGTGTGACTTACTTTTCCTTTCCTTTTTTTTTGTGTTGACAAATTAGCTGCACAGTTTTTTGTTATTCTATTTGATAGCGTATTGTTTTGTCCTTTCGATGATGTTGGAAAGACCGTCTCATGCCATCTTAAAGACTTTTAGTTTGCTTTACTATTTTTTTTTGAAAATTTCTACATCTTAAGAACATTCTTGAATCTTTATTATTGTAGGAAATAGCAGAAAATGCTTCTACAGTTTTCAATGTTCATGTAACTGAATTTGTCGAAGCTATCTGGGTTGCACTGAGGCATCCGACATTGGCAATTAGAGAGAAGGCCGTGGAGGCATTGCGTGCTTGCCTTCGAGTTATCGAGAAGCGTGAGACACGTTGGCGCGTGCAGTGGTCAGTTATAATATGTTGATTTTACAGAAGTATATACATTTTGCATCCCGAAGTTGGTTTTTATGGTGGGGGAAAAGGGGCTCTCTTCAAAGGACCAAACTTGTCTAAAAAGATTTTCAAGTTTTTGGGCCTTTAGTACCATATTGACTTGTTAAATGGAGAAGTGTCATTTTCAATTTGCAAAATAGTTAGGGCCTTGAATGGTGCTTGTAATAGTAATTAGGTGGGGTTGTTTTCCAGCTTTAGGTGTCCAATGTTTATCAGGTATGCTAAAGAAGCGGTGATGATAGGAAGAATAAGAAGAAAGAAAAATACTTGGAAGCTTAAAAAGCACTTGTTGAAATCTCACCTAGACTTATGTTGTCGGGATGTCAGCATTGGCTACTATTTTACCTGATTGTCACAAGATATGCTATTGTAGGTGTAAAATGAGATTTTCTTTCTGCTACTTACCTGACTAGCATAAAGATTTTATGAGGACTTCCCATCAAATGTTCGCTGTAATGCACTATACTAAAACAAACAAGCTATATTAGTTCAACATTCCATTTGAGTATCTTGTGTGTCATAAAGATTTGATTGGGACTCTCTAAAGAGTCCTAACACAATTTGATCTAGGAGGCTTACTTTAATCTTTGAATATTACTCCTATAAAGTTTTGTTTTCTCCAATGCCTAATGAAGCAGCAAAGCAGGCATTTGCTGTTGGGGTTCGTCTAGTAATAGTTCTTGTTGCAAGGGGCACTAGGAACTAATTCCTACTGCATCTTTATTCGTTTTAGATAAGGGAGGATACTTGGTGGATAATTGTTATAACTAAATATCTCACATTGCTTTTTCACTAGTTTGTTGATTTTGGCTGCATGATATGACTTTCAAACTGTATGTTTGTGTTATTCTCAACAAGCAATTTTTCATCAAGCTTATTGAGTAAACAAGTCAATTTGGTTGGGCATTTGGCAGGTATTATCGTATGTTTGAGGCTACACAAGATGGATTGGGTAAAAATGCTCCTGTTCACAGCATACATGGTTCTTTACTTGCTGTTGGAGAGCTCTTAAGGTTGGTATAAATGGCTGCGTTTGTTATTGTGGAAATGTTTCTGACAGGACCTTTTGATTTTTCTAGCTTGAATGAATTGTTGCAGTCGGTTTGTTTGCCTATTTTTTAGCTATCATGTTGCTGTAAGTTATATGTATTATGATTATTGCCCTATTTTTTTTTTTGGATCAAGTGTTGTTATGAGCTTAAAAACCAAGGCCCTTTCCCATGCTACGTGACAAACTGTTGCCTATGAGCAAACCATTGAAGCTCCTTTTCCCTTTCCTATAACATATGCTTTATCAGTTACACGAAAAAAGATAAATAAAAGAGGTAAACAATTATGCGAACATGCTCAAAAAACAGTTTCATGCAGTAACTTTGATAACAGGTTTTAGCAGACATGAATCATGAAAAATAATAAATTATGGGATTTAATGTTCAAGGCTTTCTTAGCTTTGCCATAGAAAATGTGATGGAAAACTTTCTCAGCCCATTTGGTGTTTGCTGAAAAACAACTTTTTTT
>Ga0325411_1006250_pt1 | contig 13109 bp, 12 predicted proteins | sample PopdelMetagenome_13_FD_206181 | JGI IMG/M metagenome (GOLD analysis project Ga0325411, IMG submission 206181) | Populus deltoides microbial communities from Bellville, Georgia, United States - Xylem-PdIQD-R4 | ecosystem: Host-associated > Plants > Phyllosphere > Stem > Wood/Secondary xylem... | reverse complement strand
TTGACCTGTACTGCACTTGAAATCTGTGTTAATTCATTCAAGAACATATTTCATTGTTATGATTTTGGTTATTCTTTAGCCTTAGAGTTCAAGACTTTTTAATCATGTTTATGATTTTCAGTTAGATAATGATGTTTATGATTGTTTTCTTTAATTTTCTTTCAGACAAGTGCTTCTTTAAAATTCACGGTATTGAATCCAAAGGGGCGAATTTGGACTATGGTGGCTGGAGGAGGTGCAAGTGTCATCTATGCTGATACGGGATGGCTATCGATGTTTGGTTACAGGATTGCCAGAAACCCTACCAAATTTTTTTTTCTTTGCATTGACCTCTTATATGAATTAATTTTTGCTGATCAGGTAGGAGATCTTGGCTATGCTTCCGAGCTTGGGAACTATGCAGAGTATAGTGGAGCTCCCAATGAAGAGGAGGTCTTGCGGTATGCCAGAGTTGTAATTGATGGCAACACCAATGCAGTGCCAAATAGCCTTGCGTTTACTTAAGAGTTCCAAAACTTCGGTTGCGTTACAATTGAAATTCAAACCTTCTTCGACAAACGCAAATTTTTTATTGTGAAATCTCAACCTTGCAACTGCAAATTCCAGACATTTTCATTTAAAATCTAAAATCCGTCTGTAACTCACAAATCTTTTAAACATAATATTTTTCTCACCAATGGAGAACATAAAGAATGTCTGGACTTGTGTTTTGGTTTGTATGATAAACAGGGTTTGAACTGAACTGCTGTGGGTCTTTTTAAAATCTCCTTGTTCGAATGTACTGTTGATAATCGAGTATGGTATTCATTTATCAGGAATCGAAGCTGAAAGCAGCAAGGATGAGCATATATGTGAGGAGAGGAGGTCCTAATTACCATAGGGGCCTTGCAAAAATGAGGGCACTTGGAGAGGAGATTGGAATCCCAATTGAGGTACCGATGTGTGGGAAATCTCAATGGCCTTTTCCTTCAGTGCATGTAAAAAAATAGTGCAGCATCACAAACAACACTAACAACTGACAGTCGTTCTTGTTTCTATGTCGTCTCATAGGTTTACGGGCCGGAGGCAACCATGACTGGCATATGCAAACAGGCAATCGAATGCATCACCGCAGCTGCATAAGTCATCAACTCTAGGAATCAATCTGTATTTTGCCTGCAGTTTCTTACACCAAGTTTCGAGTTTGCCTCATATCATAGCACCATTTTCTTTCTACTAGAAATCCCATTATAGAAAGGTAGCTATAATAGACCAGGTAAAGCTTACCAAAATGAAAATGTAATCTCTGACGTTGGTTCTGATTCCATAATAAAGAGCTGCTTATTTCTGTGTTTGCTATCGATCCTCTGTTGTTGCGGGAGCGTTGTTGAATAAGCTGTTGATCAAGGGCTGCCTCATTTCATTAATTTTCCGTGAAGACTGTTAGAATTTGTTTATGAGAATCTGCCTTATTTTAAGAAGATAGAGATAAGCGCAGAAAAGAGTTTGAATCAATCTTCAATGTTATTGTTTTCATAACAGATTCTGCCACAAGATTTGCTGTAAATTCTATTATTTGAAGTCCATTAATCTCTCATATTTGTTTAGAGTTTTTTTTTTATTATTATTGTTATATTGTTTGTAAGCCTTTAAATAAGCATTCTCAATTAATTAAAGGTATTGATATTTTTATTCAACTCTGCTCTTTAGAATTTCCTACTCTTCTCAAAACATTGTTAGTTGTTAACTTAGATTTCTATAAGTGGTATCATAACTTATATCCTACGGGTTGTGAGGCAAGTATTCTGAGTGTTAAATACAGTAAGGATGAGTGTAAACACTAGTAATTTATTCTTTCTTTAGTTTCTATGTCTACTTTAAGTAATACTACATCTGCAATTCCAATGTTCAATGGTGAAAACTATCATATTTGGGCTGTTAAGATGAGGTTTTATCTAAGATCTCAAGGCTTATGGAATGTTGTAGTGTCTGAATCTGATCCACCACCATTGACAACAAATCCCATAATTGCTCAGATGAGAGCGTATGAAGAAGAAAAACTTAGAAGGACAAAGCCATCAGTTGCCTATATTCTGGACTTACAGATTATATTTTCACCAAAATAATGAACCGAAACACCAAAACAAGTATGGGACAAGTTTCAAGGTGAATTTGAAGGTAGCTACAAAGTCAAAACTATTAGGCTCCTTGCATTGAAAAGAGAATTTGAGTTGATGAAAATCTATCAAAGATTTTTCTGAAAGATTAATGGATGTTGTAAATCAAATGAGACTTCTTGACAAAACATTTATAGATCATAAGGTGGTAGAAAAACTTAAGGTGGTTGTACCTCAAAAGTTTAAAGCCAAGATCTTTGCAATAGAAGAGTCTCGTGATTTGTAAAATCTCACCATTGTAAAGTTAATTAGCAAACTTCATGTACAAGAACAAAGGGTACAAATGAGTGACGATGAGGTTGTTAAAGGTGTTTTCTAAGCAAACAACAATGGAAAGACTATTGGTAACCTTTAAAGAAAGAAACCTATCAAGTTTTCCAAAGGAAAAGCAAGTATATCTTCAAAAAGGCAAATTTTTTCACCTTGTTCTTATTGCAGAAGAACTAACCATGTTGAGAAAGATTGCTGGTTTAAGGGTAAACCATCTCTCCAGTGTATGTTCTGTAATAATCTTGGTCATAGTAAGAAATATTATAGAATCAAGAAAAAACAATCTCAACAGCAAATACAACAACAAGCTAATGTGTCTGAAGAAGACAAAGATGATGGGGAGCATTTGTTTATGGCATCACAAGTTAGCAACACTTCTGAACTGAATACATGACTCATTGACAATGGCTGCACTAGTTACATGACCAAGTTTTTGTCAATTTTTTCCTTTATTGACAAATTAGTTCAACCAAAGGTTAAGTTGGGAAATGAAGATATTGTGCAGGCTAAAAGAACAGGCACTATTGATGTCAGCACCAATAAAGGTACTAAAACCATCACAAATGCTCTTTACATTCCAGAACTAGATCAAAATCTCCTTAGTGTTGCATAGATGCTAAAAATGGTTATGCAGTCTCTTTTAAAGAGAGATTCTACTTTATCACTGATACACATGATTAAGAGATAGCAAAAATTCAAATGGATGGTAATAGCTTCTATTTAAAGCTCGATACAGTTGAAGGGCATGTCTTTAGTGCCAAGGTTGATGAGAGTATTATTTGGCACAAAAGATATGGTCATTTCAACTTGAATTCTTTAAAGTTCATATATGATGCTGGTATGGTAAATGATATGCTTGAAATCCATGTTAGTGCCCAAACTTATGAAAGCTGTGAACTTAGAAAGCAACATCGATAATCATTTCCTCAAAGTATATCCAAAAGAGCAACTCACAAGCCGGGGTTAGTCCATTCAAACATCTGTGGACCAATGAACATAGTCTCATTGAGCAAAAATGATGTGTATTTTATATTGTTCATTGATGATTTCAGTAGAATGACTTAAGTTTATTTTCTGAAAACCAAGTCACAAGCATTTTCTATATTTAGAAACTTCAAGAAAATGGTTGAAACTCAGAGTGATCAAAAAATCAAAGTGTTTAGAACTGATAACAGAAGAGAGTATACTTCTAAAGAGTTCAATGTCTTTTATCAAGAAGTTAGGATTGTACACCTACTGACAGTTCCATACTTGTCATAGCAGAATAGAGTTTCTGAAAGGAAGAATAGGACTATGATGGAGATGTCCAAATTTATTTTGTTTGAAAAGAAGTTACCAAGGTTTCTATGGGCTGAAACAGTCAACACTTCAGTGTATCTGCTTAACAGACTACAAACTAAGTTTATTCAAAGCAAAACATCATTGAAAGTATGGTCTAGTGTCCAACCTACTACCAAACACCTCAAATTATTTGGATCATTGTGTTACTTTCATGTGTCATCTGTCAAGAGAGGCAAACTTAATGAAAGAGCTGAGAAAGGAATTTTGGTTGGATATGCGTCAAAATCTAAAGGTTATAGAATCTACAATCCGAATGGAGCTAAAATTCATATTAGCAAAGATGTGCATTTTGATGAGAATTCTTGCAGGAATTGGGACATAAAGAAAGTTGATCAGACTACTACAGCTACTCTTGAACCAGTAGTAGAAAGATTTGGTGTTGAAGATCGACTAGATATTGAAGCAACTTCAAATTCACAAATACTTAAAGTAAAGCCACTATCTGATGTGTATGAAAGATGTAATCTTGTACATGTTGAGCCTACAAGCTACACTGAAGCTCCAAGATTTCCAACTTGGATTGATGCTATGAAATCAAAAATTGATTCTATTGAAAGAAATAGAACTTGGAGATTGACAGAACTTTCTAAGGGTAAGAAGGAAATTGGTGTGAAGTAGCTCTTCAAAACCAAATTCAATCTAGATGATTCAATTTTCAAGCACAAGACTAGATTAGTTGTTAAAGGCTTTGCTCAAATTATTGAAGTGGATTATGGTGATACTTTTACACCAATAGCTAGGCATGACACTATAAGACTTCTGCTTGCACTTGCGGGTCAAAAGGTATGGAAAGTTTATCATTTAGATGTCAAATCTGCCTTTCTAAATGGAATACTCCTTGAAGAAATCTATGTTCAACAACCAAAAGGCTTTGAAGTTGCTGGTCATGAACACAAAGTATACAAGCTATTCAAGGTTCTCTATGACTTGAAGCAAGCACTAAGGGCCTGGTACAACAGAATTGATACTTATTTGATTCAACTGGGATTTAATAGAAGTGAAAATAAAACTACCTTGTATCTGAAACAAAATGAAGATGGTATACAGATGGTAATATCACTCTATGTTGATGACATGCTAGTGACTGAAAGTAATGTAAAATTGCTGGCAGAGTTCAAAAGAGAAATGCAAGACGTTTTTGAATTGTCTGATCTTGGCATCATGAACTACTTTTTTGGAATGGAAATACATCAATGCAATTCAGGTATCTTTGTCTCACAGAGGAAATATGTTGTTGATATACTCAAGAAATTCAAGTTTGAATCATGCAAAGAAGTAGCAACTCCATTGACACTAAATGAGAAGATTTCAAAAAATAATGGTCAGAACCCTCTGCAAATAGAAGCCTAGTAGGTAGCCTACTATACTTAACAGCAACCAAATCTTACTTGATGTTTCCAAGTGATTTGCTTTCAAGGTTCATGAGCTCACCTAGTAATGTTTATATGGAAGTTGCCAAGAGGGTGATAAAGTATGCTAGAGGGACAACTGACTTTGGCAACTAGTACTCTAAGACATGAGGAGTTACATTGAATGGATATGCAGACAGTGACTGGGCAGGAAGTGTTGTTGATATGAAAAGCATTTCTGGATATATTTTCACAATTGGTTCAAGTGCAGTCTGTTGGAATGCAAAAAAGCAAGGAGTGGTGGTGCAATCAACAATTGAAGTAGAGTATATCGCCTTAGCAGCTGCTGCAAATCAAGCTATATGGTTAAGCAGGTTGCTTGCTAATCTGGGCCAAGAACAAAACTCACCAACTGAGCTTTATTGTGATAACAAGTCTGTCATTGCCATTGCTCAAAATCAAGTTCAACATGGCAGGACCAAACATATCAATGTGAAATTTCACTCCATAAAAGACGCTGAGAAGAATTTACTTGTAAAGGTTCATTACTATTTAACCGATATTCAACTTACTGATATAATCACTAAAGCACTTCCTAGATCAAGGCTATAATTTCTAAGGATGAAACTTGGTTTGTCTAAGGCAAATCTTAAGGAGTGTTGGAATTTGTTTATGAGAATCTGCCTTAAAAATAGAAGATAGAGATAAGTGCATAAAAAAGTTTGAATCAGTCTTCAATGTTATTGTTTTCATAACAGATTCTGCCACAAGATTTGCGGTAAATTTTATTATTTGAAGTCCATTAATCTCTCATATTTGTAAGCACTTCCTAGATCAAGGCTATAATTTCTAAGGACTAATTGTTCTACGCCTCTAGAGAATTTATAGCAGCGATTGATTTTGAAAGTATTTTTTTCTTATAAATATATTAAAATAAATTATTTTTTATTGTTAAAAAATATTTTTAATATCAACATATTAAAAAAAATTTAAAATATTAAAAAACTATGATTTTGAAGCAAATAAAAATATTTTAAAAATATTTTTAAACATAAAAATAAACAAACTCAAAATAGACTTGTTCATGGGCTTGAGCTGGGTCTGGTCATGTCTTGATTAAATCTGCTAGGCTCAGTCTTTCAGGCCAATAATTGAGCTAGAGACTGGATCGAGATAGGCCTGTGATGTTTGGGCGAGAGCAAGATTGGTACAAACAACTTCTGAATTAGGAAGTAAAAGAACTGAACCGAAAGCAAGTAAAAGAGCTCAAAATATCATGTCATTAACATTCAAGAAAATCCTCACACATGCATGCATGCATGTATGTGCCTTTGTTTCGGGGACAAATCTAGAATACACTGTTTAAAAGGGCCAAATTGTAATATTTTTATTTTAGAGTGACCCGTTAAATTAGAGCTTATTTGAGAAGCTTCAAAGAATAAAGGAGATTTTGTAATTTTCATAAGCTTTAGATTTGTTCTTACTTGGCATGACTACATCATGTAATTAAAATAATTTAATAATATCTCCTTATGCGTTTTATTTTATTAAAACAATAACAATTTTCTTTGCAACTGGATAATAATTAATACACCCTCAGATATCTATTCAAATCCTAAAAAAAAAAAGTTAATAGGATCACAGTTAGGATTAAGGTCACAATTGGGGTCAAGATTAACTACATCAGGCCTAGATCAACCAGGTTATCAAGTTAATTCAGGTTTTTATCGAGTTAATCAGAGTTTTTTTTTTGTTTTTTCTTCAATTAAGATCTCAAATTGACCCACCGGATCAAATCAATTTTTATAATTATGATATAAATATTTTAATTTTTTACCTGATAAGATATGAATATTGTTAACTCAACCTGATCTATACCCAAACATGATTGAAAATATATATTAGTATATTTATAGTTTTTCATTTAAAAACACACACACACACACACACACACACACATATATATATATATATATATATATATATATATATATATATATATATTAATAATATTTATAATTTCATTATTGACTGCAAACAACTCAAATAAGTATTTTTGTTTTTTTTATTTTGTGTTCACTAATAAGTATTACTTGGATACAAAACTCAATTAATTGGTTATATTCAAAATCTGGTTATATTCAAAATCCTTATCTAGAAATTAATAAAGATGTTATAGTTTATAGTTCATAGACATATGTTATAGTGGAAAGCTCCTACAGTATGAAAAAAAGATATTAGAAAAAATTATTAATACTCATTGAATGGTTAGGGTTTGTTAGGTCATTAGGTTTTCTTAGGTGTTTTAAGGTCTACTATAAATATATATTTGTAGCTATATTTCCACATAATAAAAAATTAAAGCTCTTCACTTGTGTATGTGTTTTATATATTTTTTAATTTTTTTTCTTTTTAAATATTCATTAATAATTGCTATAAATTTTTGACAACAAAATAGAATATAAATATTTATTGTGGAGAGGAGTATAAATATGGATATATTAAAAATCCCAAGGCATGGGTGCTTTACACGATAAAGTCTTAAGAGTTTGGTTTGAATCTAGAAGATTATGGTAATTAACTTTTATATATATATATATATATATATATATATATATATATATTGGTAACCAGGGTATCCGGACTAGTTTACGCGCACCACAACTAATCCTAGGACTCACTGAATACCTTGCAAGCCTAATAGACAAGAAAGACACCGCGAGGTGACAAGCGTACACGCTAAGGTTCGAATCCAAGAGAAAGAAGTGAGGAAACCTTATCAAGACCGTTGGCCAAGATATAATAAAAAAGCTATACAGTGCTTGTGTTTGGTTTTAGAAAACACTACACAGGTTGCTTGTGATTTGTCGCCTGCTCTACTTTTAACGTGTAAAAGAAGTTTCGTTGATACAGTTGTTGAGTGTAGATACAGAAAAAATATGCATTCAATGAAGAAAATAATTTAAAAAATAAATAAATTAAAATTCACTCTTGTTTTTTATATATTAAAATATATTAGACAGATGAATGTCAAACCAGGTTCATCCTAAAAACAAGCTCTAAATCATGGATTTGACTTGGTTTAATTATTTTGTTTTTTTAATTATCTTTTAATTAATTACATGATAATAAAGATATGTGGTTGTTAGTTATTGTATTTTTTTTAAAAAAAATAGGTTGTTTTAAAAGAATGGTTGCTTAGAAAATAAAACAATTATAATCTTATTCAAATAAGAACTAAAATTTTAATGGTATTTCAAAAAACAATAAATCAAATATATTTTTAATTAAATTAAAAAGTTTATAAAGAAATATGCATATGATATATATTTAGTCATGTAATTTTTAATGAGATAAACTTAAAATAAAAGGGCAAAAAATTTCAGACGCATGGTGGTTGTATTTTTGTCTAAAAAATTCATTTTAAACTTATTTCCACCTCAAAAACTTAATAAATTCCTTAAGTGATATATTATATGATTAAATAATTCTTTTACAACTCCGATGTATATTTTTAGACAAGATAAAAGTTTAGAGAGACTTTAATGGAACTTTTTTCATTGAGTGAGAACTCTTTTACATCAAAATTGATTTTTTTTGTTTTCAAAATGTGGTTAACCAATAACATTCTCTTCCACTAGGTGTAATAAAGTGATTTTCTTCTTTTTTTTCCTTCTCAAATTCAGTGACTAAAATATAAATAAAATAAAATCATGAACTAGAATGTATAATTTTCAAAATAAAAGGATCAATAATGAATTTGAACAAAATATTAAAGTTAAAAGCCACTGACAATTTTTATATAAAAAAAGAGAGGGTTGTCATGTCATGAGTTTAATTTTGGTCTCTTAGTTTTTTATTTTTCACAAATAACAAAACTGAATTATTTTTTATAAAATTAAAAATCAACTCAATATTAAGATATTTATTAAAATTATGATAATCTGAAATAAAACAACACGAACCAGATCATCGAGTCTAATCACTAATTAATGCAATGTGGAAGGGTTTAATTGGAAAAAAAAAAAGCCTGATAGCTGGACTGAAAAAAAAAAGGAAAAAAGGATTGAAAAAGAAGAATATTTTCTCATTAATTAAAATAATATCATTTCACCTCACATTTTTATTTTGGTCCTCTTATATTTAATTCTTCATAAACAATTAGATCAAATCCTTCTCTACAAAATCAAGAACCAAGTCGAGGTATTTTTTAAGACCGTAAAAACATGAAGTAGTGATCAAACTTAGAAAACACTACACATGTTGCTTGTGAATTCCCGCCTGCTCTACTTTTAACGTGTAAAAGAAGTTTCGTTGATACAGACTCACATTTATTGACCGTAGATATAGAAAAAAAAAATGCATTTAACGAAGAAAATTATTTAAAAAATAAATAAATTAAAATTCATTTATTTTTTTATTATTGGTTTTATATATTGAAATATATTAGATAAATAGATGTGAACCCGGATTGATCGATAAAAAAAATAAGTTCTAAATCATGAATTTGACTTAATTTTATTACTTTGTTTTTTTTAATTATCTTTTAATTAATTACATAATAATAAAGATAAGTGCTTGTATACTAGTTATCGAATTTTTTTTTTAAAAAAAATAGGTTGTTTTAAAAAAATGTTTGCTTAGAAAAAAAAACAATTATAATTGAATAAGAACTAAAATTTTAATGGTATTTCAAAAAAAAATAAATCAAATATATTTTTATTCAAATTAAAAATTTAATAAAGAAATATGCATATAATATATATTTAGTCATGTAATTTTTAATGAGATAAACTTAAAATAAAAAGGTAAAAAAATTCAGACGCATGGTGGTGCCATTTTTGCCTAAAAAATTCATTTTAAACTTATTTTTACCTAAAAAAACTTAATAAATACACCTAGAACCTCCCAAAAAATCATAATTAGTAAATCCGGACCGGCCTGGTGGGTCTACTAGTTGGCTGGACCGGTCCGGGTTTGCCAAAAGACCGGCCAGTGCAACAGCCTGGCCAAACCCGGTCGACCCGGGACCCGAGTAACCCGGGCGAGACCCCGTTTTTTTTTTTCAAATGTGATTTTTCTTCTATACCCCTCATTTTTTCATATTTTTTTAGTTGGTTATTAACACTTTTTAAAGTTTATTATATAAATATTAAAAAAGTGTTTTATTTTTTCAATGTAAGATTTGAAACTCTTTAGTATATATACTTTATGTTTCCAATGAAAAAGTTATATTTTTTCAATGTGGGATTTAAAACCCTTTCGTATATATACTTTAAGTTCACAAGAAAAAAGTTATATTTTTTCAATGTGGAATAAAAAACTTTTTGGTTAAATACTTCTACTTAAAAGGATAATATAATATCTTTTTAATGTGGGATTTGAATCCCTTTAGTATATATACTCTATATTCATAAGAAAAAAGTTATATTTTTTCAATGTAGGATTTGAAATTCATTAGTATATATACTCCTATGTTTCCAAGAAAAAGTTATTTTTTTAATATGGGATTTGAAGCTATTTCGTATATATACTTTATATTCATAAGAAAAATGGTTATGTTTTTTCAATGTGGAATAAAAAATCTTTTGGTTTAAATACTTTAACTTAAAATGATAACATATTATCTTTTCAATGTGGGATTTGAAGCCTTTTAGTATATATATACTCTATATTCACAATATATATATATATATATATATATATATATGTTTTTCAATGTGGGTTAAAAAATAATTTTGGTTAAATACTTCAACTTAAAAGCATAACACAATATCTTTTCAATATGAGATAAAAAGTTTTTTAAAATATTCTTTTAAACTTCATTATTTACAATATGTATAACCTATATTCATATGAATTTTTCTTAATTTTTTCATATTAAATATCAAAACTTTAAATATATATTCTTAATTTTTCCAGGTTGATCCGGGTTGACCTATAAAACCCGGGACCCGGTCCCTTGACGGGGTTAACCCCTAGGTCGGGTTTGATAACTATGCAAAAAACCCCAAAGATGGTCTAACATTGCAACTCCAATAAGGAAAAAAAATTCTCTTATAACTCTAATATATTTTTTTAGGCAAGACAAAGGTTTAGAAAGACCTTAACGGAACTTTTCTCATTGAATGAGAACTCATTTACATCAAGATCAATCTTTTTTGTTATTAAAATGTATTGACAATGTTCTCTTCCACTAGTCATAATCAAGTGACTTTCTCTTCTTTTTTTTCAAACTTAATAACTAAAATATAAATAAAATAAAATCATGAACTAGAATGTATAATTTTCAAAATAAAAAATCAATAATGAATTTGAACAAAATATTAAAGTTAAAAGGCACTCACACCATTTTTATATATAAAAAAAAGGGGGTTGCTATTTCATGAGTTTAATTTTGGTCTTTAATTTTTTATTTTTTACAAATAACAAAATTGAATTATTTTTTATAAAATCAAGAATCAACTTAATGTCAAGATATTTTTTTAATATTAAAATAATCCAAAATAAAACAACACGAACCAGATCATTGAGTCAAATTACCAATCAATTTAATGTGGAAGGATTTAATTGAGAAAAAAAAAACATGATAGCTAGAGACTGAAAAAAGAGAGAGAATATTTTCTCATTAATTAAAAAGATGTCATTTCACCTCACATTTCAATTTCAGTCCTTTTATATTTAATTCAAGAACCAAGTCAATATCGAGATATTTTTTAAAACTATAAAAACTTAGCACGGAACAAATTATCAAACTTAGTCACTAATCAACACAATATGAAATGATAATTTTTTTTAAAAAAAATTCAATAACAGAAGTAAAAAAAAAACCAAGGATAAAAAAAAAAGAAACACATTAAGAATCCACATTAATTCCTCTCAAATGCCATGGTGAAAGGTTTATGGCTTTTAGTGTATTTTTTTTCTATTTAATTTTAATAATCCTTACGTTTTGAAGTAAGCTTTTCAGATTTCTGCATCTAATTAAAATCACACCATATATGTTTGCAGCTCCATGAAACCGAAAAGGAAAATACAATATTCTGTCTCTCTCCATCCATTCAAATTGCATTGCGTTTCTCTCTCTTCCAGCCTTTCTACCCATGAGGGCCATGGCATAGTCGTGCAAGTGCACATGGCAACAGCACCATGGGGCCCTCTTTTCATTAAAAATTGCATTTGAGGTCGCATTGATACTCGGTTGTTATGTATACATAAGGGTTCCGATCTAGTTTAAATTTTTTTAATATAAAAAAAAACTCAAGCCATGTTAGTATTTTTAAAATAACAAGAGAAATTTAGGATTCGAGTCATTGATTTAAATAAGTTAAAATTAAAAAAAAATCTAATTAAAAAAAATAAACACTTGTCAATATTATAAAAAGATACCCTATAAATATTTTTAAAAGTTCTCACGATCTTATTTGATAATAAAACGAAAATTAAATGAAAATGTGGTAACCTAAAAAAAATTGAAGTCAAATTACCAACAAATCAAATGTTGAAGGACAAATTAAAAAAGGACAAAAAACTTGACTCTAGTCAATATACCAAACTTGTGGATCGCCTATAAGGTGAGATAACCCCGTATAAAAGAAATTGAATAAAATAATGGAGGTCAACTTTTAGACCAACAAAATAATCAAAGGCAAAACTTAATAAAAAAATTCAAGTCAACCACGATAAACTAGACTAACTCGCAACCCGAGATATGAGATTATGATAACTCATAAAAAACTAAAAGTGGAAAAAATCATGAAGCCACATGCCCAATAATATAATTTTGTAGGATGAAATTGAAAAAAATATATATTTAAAAAAAAACTAAAAAACAATCGAAGTCAAACTAGACTTATTTTGTAAACCGGTGACCTCAGTCATAAAACCAGGTTACCCCATAGAAAGCAAAACCAAAAAAAGTCATGAAGCAAAATTCTCAAACATCTAAAATTATATATAAAAAAACAAAATAAATAGCAATAGAAAAAATTAG
>Ga0325411_1006248_pt1 | contig 13114 bp, 7 predicted proteins | sample PopdelMetagenome_13_FD_206181 | JGI IMG/M metagenome (GOLD analysis project Ga0325411, IMG submission 206181) | Populus deltoides microbial communities from Bellville, Georgia, United States - Xylem-PdIQD-R4 | ecosystem: Host-associated > Plants > Phyllosphere > Stem > Wood/Secondary xylem... | reverse complement strand
AACTAAAGCCAGAGGATTATTGCAGCCAGGGCAGACCAAGTAGAGCTTCAGGGAGGAACACATCAGATACAATCACGGGGAACTTTCTGAAGTGAAAACTGCAGATGGATGGCTATTTACTGTGTATGCCAAGTGAAGCTGCAAATAGCATTGTATCTCACAAGCAAATGGATGGCTAGATTCTGTGAAAAGGGTTTGCAACATGTCAAGTGAAATGCATCAGATGCCCATAAATGTAAAACGGAGGGCGAGACCGTAATCCCAGTCAATATCATGGTTCAAATCTCCTTGAAACATTCTCTCCCTGTGAACTTGAGAAAAAGACATTCCGTGTTGTTAGGTCAATTAATCTCGTACAGTGTCAGTAGTTTCTGTCCTTAAAAGGGACTCCTGACCAGGTGCTCTGCTCGGTTTTACAGTCCAACAAGAAACAATTTCGGTATCTTATTGGATTAATGGTTGCATGGAATGGTTTCTCTAAATTTGGATCTAAAGATGAAAACAAATCCGAGGGGGTTAGCTGCAATCCCTATGCATATTGGATTTTAATAATGATTGCCACAAAAATAAATAAATAGAATCATTTGAGGCTTTATTATATTTTATACTCTTAATTTATACATAATCCCATAAACTGTCATGTTAATTAGAAATATGATTTAGTTTTCATTTTTTTTATTAATTAAGTATAAAGTTAAATGGTGTTGCGTTTTATTCGAACTTGAATTTACTATTCACCCTAACATATTTTAATGTGAATTACAATATTGTTATTTTTGAAAAATTTTAATTTGGTTCTTAAAATTTTTTTATAGCATAATTTAGCCCTTTGAGTTCAAATTAAAGCTCAATTGTTTTTTTTTTCTTCCGAGGGGGATTGAAAGACAGGGGACAGAAGTGCAAAACACAAGTAACATAAGTGGCGTGTGTAAATTTATATGTGAAGTACATTTTTGTCTTTAGATGATTGGTCATTTGAAGTTTGTAAAATTCATTTCAGTAGTAAACTTTATATTCAATATTTTTCAGTTCTTAGTGGATGAGAGAGGAAAAAAGGAATGGCCGAAATCCAACCTAGAGAAAAAAAGATGTCATTTCAATGATTCCGATAACTAAATTATTAGATTTTCGTTTTAAATAGTTCCATATGATGAAGAGAGTTTGACTTGATGTTTGTTTTGCCTTGAAAGTGCCTAAAAAACCCAAATCTGAGATCGGGAAAAAATTAGTTTCTGGGTTGATTCTTGATTTTGAACTGGTTTTTGCGCTTTTAGAGCTTAAAGATTGGTTTTCACATGGTTATTATGGTGCTTTCTAGGTGTTTTGTGTTGAAAATAAAATTTTGAAAGGAAAAGACTAGGCACCTTGATTTCCTGCCCACAACAATGGTTGAAATTTGGACATGCTAGGCAACACGTTATTTTTTTTCTCGACTGATCTGAAGTAGACAATATCTTTTTTTTAAAAAAAAAGAGGTGTGTGACTGGACCTGACTTTGCACGCCTGTTGGTCATGGGCCAAGTGCTAAGCCTATCCTCGTTCTTTATATATATATATATATATAATTTTGATTTTTTTTTAAATTTTGAAATTTTTTTATATTTTTTAAAAATAATTTTTAAGTTTGTATTTTACTTCTTTGTGATTTATTTTTTTTCTTATTTATCCTTTTTTACATAGTTATTAATTTTTAGTTATATTGGATTTGTTAAATTTTTGAAGAGATTAGTAAGATTCATTTGTAATTTAAATATATTTTATATATACATTAATTTTATTTTTAGAAATAAAAAATATTTATTTCTTATGATATTTTTAATATGTGCAACCTTACATAATATGTTTTTACTTTTATTTTATCTAATAAATCTTGTGTGTGCGTCGATTTCTATTTGAAGTTGAATTTAATAAATAAACTCATTAAACACAACTAGGTAAATTACTCATATTACGATATTAAATATCTTGATATATATTTGTCTCTCAATTTTTTCTATTTTTTTTAAAAAATAACAAACCAAAAATGAGTTTGTTCAAGTGTCTTTTTTTTATTATTATTAAACTTGATTTTTTTCACCTATTTCTTTTCTCATGTTCTAAAAAAAATAGTTTCAAAGAAAAATCATGTTATTAAATTTTATAAAGTCCACAGATATACTCACAAGGTTGATTGGTTGGCCAAATATATTTTTTTCATGACAATAATATATAGTAATAATTGTGATAAAAATATTAATAATATTAATAATTGTGATAAAAGTATTAATAATAGTAATAATTGTGATAGTAATAATATTAACTAATGATAATATTATTTTAATTGTAATAATAATAATAATAATAATAATAATAATAATGATGGTGATAATAATAGTTTATTAAGGTAATAATGGTGTTGGAGATAATAATAATTGTGATAATAATAATAATAATAATAGTAGTAGTGGTAGTACTGATAATAGTTTATTAGGATAGTTTAGGTGATTGTGATATCAATAATTATAGTGATGACACAAAAAATAGTAATAATAATATCAATAAAAATCAAAATAATAATGATGATAATGATGATATTATCGATAATAATAAAAACAACAACACTAATATTAATGTTATTAATAGTAATAGTAATAGTAATAGTGATAATAATAGTTATAATAGTGATAATAATAGTTGTGGTGATAATGATAACAATAGTAATAATTATAATAATACTAATATTTATAGCAGTAATGATAATAGTTATGATGATGGATAGTAATAATGTTAGCAAGGCTAACAACAACAACAACGATAGTAACAATAGTATTAACAATAATAGTAATATTAATGGTAATAATGATTACGATAATGATAATGTCAATCTTCTTTTTATTTTGTTTATCTATAGGGTTAGGGTGGCTTGCGAGTTTGCTAGGGTAACTCAGATTATCCTGATTTATAGGTTTGGTGAGTTGTCTTTTTTTCTTTTCTATTTGAACATGACTTTTTTTCCCTGTCAATTTCTTCCTAATACAACAAAAAAATAGTTTTTGAGAAAAGTCATATTATTAAACTTTATAAAATCCATGGACATGTTCACAAGTTTGGTTGGTTGACCGGATTCACAGATCTGGCAAGTTTAATGTATTTTTGTTTTTTTTTCAACATCTTAGTATTGTGTTAATGTTCAATTTAGCGATCATCTATTTTTTTTTATCATATAGTTAAATAAAAAGATAATTTGAAAAACAAAATAAATTATAATCCTGCTAGAGTCCATAACTCGGTTCACAGGTTCGGTGTGCTAGCACTAGTAATCGGGTTCACAAGTTCGATGAGTTTACCCACTGGAAGAATATTATTTTTTTGTTTTTGATCCTTTGATTGTTTTTCCACAATTTTATCCTTTAATATTAATTTGGTTGGGAAATAAATTGCATGATTTATTTTTTATTGTTTTTTTAAGGTTATCACTGTCTTAAGTCAATGTCTATATTTTAGGTTGATACTCAATTTTATGAGCATATATTTTTATTATATAATTAAAAAAATTATTAAACTTAATATAGTTCATGACATGTGTCGTTGGGAAAATAAGATCAATCCAATCTATCATTATTTCAATAATTTTTTTTTAAAATATTTGTCATCTTGAAGTTTTGTTAAAAGCTAAGCTATGTCTTTACTGGTAATTAAAATTACATGTAAACCATTGAAATTAATTAATTTAATTCGAGTTAGCTCTTATATAATTTAATTAAAAATATAAGTTAAACAAATAATTAAGTTGTGATGTTTTAAAATTGACGCATTAAGCTAGGCTAATAATATAATCACAAAAAATTTAATGCTCTTAATATGCTTTTTAATATTTTAAAAATTTTATTTGATCCACTGCAAAACGCGGGTTAATGTTCTAATAATAACTACATTTGATAGGTGAAATTAACAGTTACGCAAATATTTCCTTTTTCTTCTGAAAACATTGATGAATCAAATTTACACAAAGCCAATTGCTAATTTGTAATTTTAATTGAAGCTGAACTCATTAGAAGAAAAGGGAGCCACTGTTATTGAATTAACCGTTTTCACTTCATCTTTTGGTATATATATATATATGCATGGATACTTACCCCATCCTCTCTCTCTCTCTCTCTCTCTTTTTACCTTTAAAGTTTTAAGTTTGTTTTAGAGAAAATAATTTTTAAAATTTTTAGTTTATTTTTTTAAATTTAAATTAATATTTTTTTTAATATGTAAATATTAAAAATAAAAAATTATTTTAATATATTTTTAAATTAAAAATATTTTAAAAAACAATCTTCGTATAACTAAATTGAGGAAATCAAGCTGCCACGTAACACATTTTGAAGAATTATTTTATAACTTCGCCTCGCAGTCTTTCACTTGAAGCAAACGCAAGAGTTTGATTAAAGAAAGTTTAAACAATAAGACCCGAGTTGCAATATGTCTAAATCACAAGGGTCAAAATATAATTTATCCAAAAGAACTCGATCCATGCTATTTTACCGATCCAAGTAATTAGATCTAAATCCGAAAATTTGATTTCCAAGTCAAGAAAATGAGACCTAACATTGTCACTGAGGTAAGCTCTCCTCCATCTGTCTTCTCTTTTTCGACTCTAAATCTTTAATTTTCTTTTTTGAGTTTAGGGTTTTCTTGTTTCAATTGAGATTATGAAAATCTGGGGATTTCGCTTAGCTTTTTGTTGATGATAATGTAGTAATTGAGTATAGTTAACTGTTTAATTAGTGCTGTTGGGCTTGATTGAGAGTTCTCTACTTTTTCCCTTTTGATTTGTAAGGAATTTATGCAAATGAAGCTCATTTTGTTTTCTTCTTTTGTAAAAAATGAACTAGTAGATTTGATAGCTTAAATGACCGATGCTCCGATATCATTTGTAAATAAATGAGGGGAGAACATGTTGATGTTGTGATGCAATCTATTTACTTCTTTCAAATGATTTCCTTTGTCGAAGTAAGCAGAATGTGCAGTTCGATACAGAACTAGTCAGTAAAGCATTTCGGATCATGTTTATTATGGTTTTTATTTATTTAGTAACAAGGTTGGTGTCGTAAGTTTTCAGGCGGGACTGCAAACGAGAGTGGGACAATGGTGGGAAAGCATTCCATTCCTTACTTCTGCGGTTGTGGTTGTTTGTGGCGTTATATACTTGGTCTGCCTCCTGATTGGATATGACTCGTTTTACGAAATATGTTTCTTGCCAACTGCTGTTGTATCTCATTTTCAGGGTATGTTTGTTAGGTGATGCATTTAATTCGTGATAATGGATTAATGAATTATGATCAACATTGGAAGATATTTTTGAAACCGTGTTTAAGGTCATGATACCATGGGAAAATTAACTTTTTACCTGGCCTTGGTCTAAGGAGGAACCCTTTTAGCCCTGAAATCTGCACTGGTGCATTAGGCACCTATACTGTGATGCCTAACTAAACAACCATTTCATTCAATCTGCCTATAGTTTCAGGTTCCTTGTAGGCTTAGAAAGAAAGGATCAAAATTTTGATTTTTTTCATTTGATGCCTCCATGTATGTTGTCACTTCATCCTTATCTTAAAAAAAGGGATTTATCCCATACTTGTGGTCATTAACTTTGCGTTTTTTCTTTCTTTTTTCTTGTGCAGTTTACAGGATTTATACCTCAATATTTTTTCATGGTTCACTCCTTCATGTTCTGTTCAACATGCTGGCTCTTGTACCTCTGGGTTCTGAACTGGAGAGAATCATGGGATCTATCCGCTTGGCATACCTGATAATTTTGTTGGCCACTACCAATGCAATATTTCATCTTTTTATTGCATTGTTGGTGGCCCACAATCCGTTTCACCCATACCAGTATCTTTTGGATGAGTGTGCAATAGGCTTCTCTGGAATTTTATTTTCTATGATCGTTATAGAGACGAGCTTGAGTGGAGTGCAGTCTAGGAGGTTGGTTCTTATTTACCTATTCTTGCTGTGAATTTTAATTTCACCATGATTATAATACTCATCACTTGTTATTATTTTGCAACATCACACTAGCACATAATTAGACGTGTTAGTGCTCCTGTGTGGATGCATGAGAATGAGGATATCCTTCTTAGTATTTAGTTATCACTGAGTAAGTATTATTGTTGATTATTCTCGAAGAATTGTAGTTTATTTTTACGTGTGTGGTCAGTATTTTGACTAACACGAGGAGTTGTTTGTGTTTTGATGACAGGGTAATCTAGTAAACATTGTAATTGATTTATGCATTTGCTTGGTGCATTCTAGTGATATGCAACTTCATTATTTTGTTTTGCAGTGTGTTTGGTCTCTTCAACGTTCCCGCTAAGTGGTAAATGTTGTAACTGCTTCAGTATTGTGTTATTTCTTATTTTTGAGTTTCCTTTCTCTTCAGTTTTTTATGTTGAGTTAATGATGTGGCATAATTAAACACATGCTACAGGTATGCATTTATCTTACTGGTAGCATTCCAGCTTCTTATGACGAATGTGTCTTTACTTGGACACCTATGCGGCATTTTGTCCGGATTTGCATGTATGTAATCCTTGTCTCAATTTGAAGGTTATACATATTTCTTCATACTTTGTGTTACACTCCACATAAACAGACAATGTGATTGGATTTCTATCCTTTTACTTGTCAGATACCTATGGGTTATTCAACTTTCTTATGCCAGGAGCGTCCTCCTTCTCTGCTATTGAGGCCTCCTCTTGGCTTGTAAGTACACTACTGGACTGGCTTCTGATGATAGACAGATTTATTTCCCTGTTCTTTAATTAGACTGTTATGGTGTATTTGGCTGTTAAATTACAGAGAATCTGACAATTCTCACTCTGGCACACTTCTATCCCAACTTCTTGAGGGTTCTGGCCTTGTGAACTCGTTCTTTCTGAATTCCTTCTTTGATTGTACCTCCACTTCTTTTACAATTTCTAGTTACAAATAAGTGGGTAACTATATGTTGTTGATGTGTTTTCATCAGTCATATTTTATCCTTCACCTGTGTATTTACATATGATTTATGCGTTGTTCTAAGTGTGATCTATTCATTTATGACCTTCAGTCCTCCTGCGTGAGGAGACCTAAATTTATTTTGTGCACTGGCGGTAGTCCCACAAGCTACATCCCGACACATTCAGGCCAAAACACTACCTCCAGGTAAATTCTGCTTGCTTCATGGTCCAAGGAAATTTTAATCCGAGAGGATATGTAACTTGATAAATTTTATTGAACAGTGGACTATTATCTGGAAATATTTGGAGAAATTTATCTTCATGGATGCCACAGAGGGAAACATCTGCTCAGGTATCGAGTTATATTCTTTTGAAAGTTTTTATCTTAATGTTCAAGGTAAAGATGCAAGTGCTGATTTTCAAAATGGTTATGATTCTTGTTAAATATCAATGGTTGTCTCTGTATACAATGGACAGAAGAAACATATGATACATCCTAATCCTTTTTCTTTGATCCTGGAATTCCTGGGACTTGTAGATAGTTTTTCTATTGTAACAACTTGATTAAATTTCTTGCTCACACAGGCTGGGCAAGACTATAGGTTCCCTGGAAGTGGAAGGGCTCTTGGTTCTGGCCAAAGTGAAACAGTGCCTGCTGTGAATTCAGATTCAAACCTGCAGGCTAGACTCTTGGATAACAGCAACCCAAACCGTTCATCACATTTGGGGGTAACTGCTACAAGAGAGCCACCATTAGATGGAAGGTAGGGGAAACTATTCTTGCATGCATGATGCATCTCAAGTTAGAGAACAGAAGCCTGCCTAGCCCTGTCCTTATGATTTTTATTTTTTTAAAAAAAATTGTTGATTGTTTCCCATCAAGAAAATGGATTTAAGTGTCCCCAAAGGAAACCAAATAATTATATTGAATATGACCATGTCAAAATCTTTTGTTATTGTACTTGTCTGAAGTTCAAAAAAAATAAAATGTATGGTAGCTATGCTAGCATCATATTTCAAAACTTATGCAATGCTCTAGATCCTGGCTATGGTCTTGATTTATTTGGCTACCAGTGATTCAAGTATTAAAGAGTCTAGCATGCAACAAACATCAAAATCGCAGCTTCTTATTCTACTCCTACAATAGAACACACATATAAAGCCTTCTATTCGGGTACAAAAATATTGTATTTCATGAAAATGATTCACTACCTACTCTTTCTATGCTTCATACCATGTGGAGTACCCTACCCACTGTTTTTTAGTGATAAATCATTTGCGTTCTTCATTTTTCTGCAATCCTTCCATGGTATTCAGGAGGTCAGTGGTAGATAATGCTGTTGGTGCAACTCCAGTAAACCCTGCACTCCATCAGGTTTATTTCATTTATTTGGCAATGTGATATTATCTCCTATTTTTTTAATGGAAATTTCTGGGTCTTAAATCATTTGTTGTTTTGTGGTTTCTCTTGATTGCAGGACTCAGCTCCTTCCGAGGAGCAAATCCAAAAATTAGTATCTATGGGTTTTGACAAGGTAAAAATGTCTATAATTGTGCTTTTCTTTTCGTTTAGTGCTTTTGCAGTTTGTGTGGATATCAAATCGAGATGTTAAGGTTAACTTAAAAAAATTGAAAATTTTGAGAACCAAAAGAATCCATATAGTGTGCTGATACAAATGCCTTGTTATTGGTTCAGACACAGGTAGAAGTTGCAATTTCAGCTGCCGATGGAGATCTTAACGTAGCAGTTGAAATTCTTATGAGCCAGCAGGTATGTAAGAGTTGCATTGCTTATGGTTCTCATGATTGATTTGTCTTGTACTAACCCAAATAAATGTCATGATTGATGTGCAGGGATAATTTGTGAAGCAAGCCCCATCCATTGATTCTTCGAAGAAAGATCCCCCATGGTTGGCCTAATACACTACTCCTTCAACAATTGCGATGTCACGAGGCAGCAGTCTACTTTTGTAGCTTTCAGACGATAGGGTAGGAAGGAGAGGGTTATTCAACAGGAAAAAGAAGAAAAGAAAACAGTTTACTAACTTCTGTTGAAAGAAAGTATAAGAATGGGCTGTAAATATGTTGTTGCCAAAACCTTGAAATTCAATTGGAGGAACAACCGAGTGCCATATGTAACATCCTGTTACGCTGAAAACAATGCTGTCCTGATTGTTCTAGCTGTCCCACTGGAGTAGGAAAGTGAAGTGACTCCCTCGATGACGTGGTACGAAAGGCAAATTCTAGAAAGCTAAAGAATTAGGTTTGATATAAGGGTGTCGAGATTACCTTAATCAAAACATAATATTATTGGAATGAACCTTTACTTAATGAAAATCAATTCATGAACAAGAATAAAAAAAATGTGTTAAATTTATTTTTAGAAAATTTTTAAAAATAAATTGTTAAATATCCTTGTATTATGAGGAAAAAAAATCATCTTTAAATAGAAAATTCATTAGTGAAAAGGTAACAAGTAATAAAATTTGTATTTTATCTCCTAACATGCATTACAAGACCTCATCATCATTCCATGATGGATAAACATCACCAAAACCTCTATTATGAACATAATACTTCACATAGAAGATGTTTTTTCGTTGCTCCTCCAAATTAACCATATTATCTTGCAAATTCAGTGCTTTTTTCACCACAAACACCTCCCTCTTAACTGGATACTAAACACATTCATCACTTGCATGTTCAAGCCCATCTTCTCCTCATCACTAACCTTTCTATTAGTCACAACTTCACCATGAGCCTTTATAATCATAGCTCACTTATTTGGACATAGCGAAGTAACATGACCAACTCCTAAACAATGAAAATATTTTATGTCACGATTACAAGATGTAGGAGTTTCAACTTTACCTCTATTATCGGTGAAGATGTCCTTATTCTCTTTTGTAGTCTCGGTTCTCTCCCTTATATTTGATTGAGATTGGGCAACCCTACATTAGCCTTCCAATTAGGTTTTTAAGTTGACGAAGAACCCAATAGTTGGCTTGGTCGTGAACTACTATCATGTTTGAGTTGTCCCTCCATTCTTGTTGCTATATGCAACATCATATCCTTCAACTCCATAAAGTGTTTCAACTCTATAATATTCGTGATCTTGGGATTTAACCCATTTAAGAATTTAGCTATAATGGCCTTCTTATCTTTCATTATATTAGCTCGAACCATCATAATCTTCGTCTTTTTGTGGTTCTTATCAACATACTTTGTACCTTGGCCCAACCATTGTAACTTTTGGTACAATTCCTTATAATAATGACTATGGATGAATTGTCTGCTCATAACAGTCTTTATCTCATTCCAAGTCTCAACAGGCCTCTCAATATTCCTTTTATGACTCAACAAAAGCTAATCCCACCACACAATGACATAGTACGTGAATTCAATTACAACAAACTCAACCTTCTTACTCTCTGAATAGTTATGACAATGAAGTATGAGCTCCATCCTTTTCTCTCATTGCAAATCTCAAGATCGTTTTTTCTTGACACAAAGGAACTTTCATCTTAATGCTACCCAAACTATTATTTACCCAATCATGGTCCCATATCATCTCTTTGGCCGAATCACGCATCTCACATAACTCCTTCATACCTACGGTTTTTAAGATGCCCAAACTGATCTTCATGGTCTAAAGGCGCACTATCATAATTCTCAACACTCATTTCATCAAAATCAACATAAGTTAATTCTCATACCTATGGGACTAACATGCCTTCCACCCCTCCTAACATTGTTTCCACCCCGATCAACCCTATTTCTCAAAACATCAATTTCAACATCACGTCTCTCCATTCTCTCCATCCTATCCTCTGAATTTCCTATTACCTTGTTCATCTTTTCCATTTGTTGTGCTAGAGCTTGAATTTGAAAAGTTGATTTTTAATTGATGGTGTCATCTTGGTATTGTCCGACATTTTTAAATCTACAAAATATGTTAGTGATAAATAAAAATGTATTTTTCTTATTCACTCCCTCAAGTGTTTACAGTCCTTTTATGTTTCACTCAATTAGCATTTCACTCTAAAATTCAATGCAACCAAATAGAAAAGCCGAGTAGCGCAATTCAAATATGTGTAATGACTCAAGAAGCAAGAAATATACAAAAACAAATAAAGAATAAACTACAATTACAATATCACGAGTAGTAAACGAATACATACGGAATATGAATGTTTTTGAAGATACAAAATAAAACAGATGCAAAACTAATTAAAATGACTTTATTAACACCCAAGTATCCCAAATACAATTTAGTATACTGATTAGGTCAATTTTAATAGTAGAAAAACAAGTTTTATAAGTTGATGCAAATCAAACCCATTTAGGCAATCTAATACCCAAATTTGAAATGCAAACAAAAAAAATCCAAATGACCCCAAATTTAATATTTGATATTATTTTACCCAAAACCCCGGAATATCAATTTTAAAGTGATTCCAATGAGGTTTGATTCAATCTCCTTTGTATTAGTGTTTTCGTGGCAGAACTGAATCTTTAACTTTTTAATGCCTTTTTTTATCAAAGGACTCTTAACGCAAAACTAGACAATAACGTAAGAAGAGAAAACAAAATTGACAGAATAAAACTTTAACCATATTAGACCTAAAACAAGACACAAAGAAAAACAAGAAGAAGATATACGCAGAAACAAATTTAAACAACGAAAACAAAGAGGATATAACCTGATTCGCAGAACCTCGCTCTGATACCAACTGATATGAACTTTATGATCATGAAACCTGCACATAAGAAAGACAAATCCCAAAAAGCCAAAGAATCAAGTTTGATAGGAGTGTGACATAAAGATTACCTGAATCAAAGCACCAACACTATTGGAATGAACCCCTACCCAACTAATACTAATTCGTGAACAAGAAGTATAATGAGAAGTATAAGCTCAATTATACCTTAATAAGTCAAATTTGTTTTTTTATCTCAACAAAGAGAAAAGTGTTGCATCATGCAAAACACAAGTTTATTCAAAATATTATGGCTGTTGAATTTTTACAGCAAAGAAAATAATATATAATCCTCTTAAATAACCCTCATAGATTCTTATTGAGTTGTAAACCAATTGGCCAAAGCTAATGATTAGCTAACATAAGCCTAATACCTAACATAATAATAAAACATTGATTTTAAGCCAAAACAAACTCAAACTAAAATACAAGCTCTAAACTAAATGTAAATATCCAAATAATAAAATAAAACAACAAATAAAACCTTAAAATAATTCAAATTAATATAAAGAAATAATCTGGCCCAAAAGTAATTTGTCATTAAATACTTCAGCCCTCATTTCCTTGTATAGATAAGATAAATAATGAATCCTTGTAAGAAAATGATTTTTAAAACATTAAGGAATTCTTACCACACTTAAAGACTATGTTGCTACCCATTAAAGATCCTTGTAAAACTAGAAAATTCTTAAAAATAAGCTACTGAATATCCTTGTATTGTGAGGAAAAGAATCCTCTTTAAATAGAAAGTCCATAAGTCAACAAATCAAAATACAATAAATAACAAAATCTGTAAAAGACAACAAACAATAAAATTTATATTGCATCTACTGACTTGTATCATAAGATTTTTGCAAATTCTAATTGACATGAAATTTTAATTTTATTTAGAACAACATGTCTAGAAGTACTTGGTAAAACTTCAGCATAATCAAATTATCAAATTAAGAATTATACTTAATAATATAAAATTAAATAATAAATAACATTACTCTATAATTCAAATTTGATTATTCAACCCATTCAAGTTCCAATTGATCGAGAATTTGGAGTTACCTGTTTGAATGATGTGTGCTTGTCCCCTAACCGGTGAAGATATGGATTTCTTGACAAGTACAATGAAAATGTAAGTCAAGCACGTTTTGAATATCTTGACAAGTACAATTCTCCGAAAAGAATTTCCACTTACAGTTAATAAAAGAAACCAGAAATAATCACCAAATCTGTATTCAGGTTACTATTACATAAATTATGTAAGCCTGTTGAGACACCAGGACTCAGTCGAGTGTCTTTGATGGATAGAGAAAAACCTAGAATCACACCAAAGCAGACTTGCAACTCAGTCAAACTGCATGGAAAATTGCAGATGGGAACCATTCAGGATCC
>Ga0325411_1006247_pt1 | contig 13114 bp, 1 predicted proteins | sample PopdelMetagenome_13_FD_206181 | JGI IMG/M metagenome (GOLD analysis project Ga0325411, IMG submission 206181) | Populus deltoides microbial communities from Bellville, Georgia, United States - Xylem-PdIQD-R4 | ecosystem: Host-associated > Plants > Phyllosphere > Stem > Wood/Secondary xylem... | reverse complement strand
GACATGATTATGGTATGACTGCTGTAATAAACAGAAGAAAAAACAAGGAATCAAGAAGACAGAGAGAAGATTTTAAGTTTGTTCTTGATTATGCATTCTTCAAAGTCGTGAATTTATAGAATTTTTTTATGTGAGCGATGAATTTTTTTTTTTGTGGGTCCCGGCAACTATTTTTTTAATTTCTATTTTGCTTCAAATTATCTACTTATGCCTAATTCCCCAATCAATTTTAATGTAATTTCTTACTTAAAGAGTTTTTTCTTCTTTTTTTTTTAAAGTTAGTCAACAGAGAATTATTTCTATGAGATTAAAGAATTTATAAATATATTTGTTATGAACTCACAACCTAACCTAACTTAGATGCAAACAATGTTTTAATATTTTATTTTGTCTTGATATTATTTCAACAAAAAAATTAACATTTGTGTTGTTCCTTTTACCATTTTGTGTTGATGTTGTGATGGTTTCTGTCCACACAGAAAAAGGAGTTAGTTGGGTTAAATAGTTTTCTATTTTTTTTATTTAAAGTTTTGAATTTTTTTTTCTAGAAATTAAAATAATTTATTTTATACACAAAAATCAATCTCACATCAGTTTTAATCAAATATATATATTTTAAATAATTTTTTTAAAACTACAATTAAAAATAATTTTTTAAAATTCTTAATTTTTAAGCTAGCACGACTACAAATACACCGGATGAGAAAAAAAAAACAAATTCAAGTTTATTGGCAATGGTTTTTCCATTGATAGTATTAATATTTATTTATTTATTGTTTCTGAATCTAAGATTTTTGTGGAGGCACAGTTTTGATTCGGTAGCTGAAGAAACTTTAGAAGAAGGCCGGCCATGTCTTGTTGTTGAGATATGTATGGATTCCCTTTCAAGTTAAGGCAGTACAGGCTTGTACCACACATATTGATAGTACACCCCTCCTCTCTTGCAGTACCACATTCCAATTACCACCTCTATCTCCTCTTAATCTGTGTTTAATCTTCTTACAATGATGTTAAGCTCGGCATTATCAACTGTTAGAGTGTGTTTGGTATTGTAGTTGTGGTTGTTTTTTAAATAGTTTTTCATGATAAAATACATGTAAATGATATTTTTTATTTTTAAAAAATCATTTTTAACATCAGCACATCAAAATAATTTAAAAACACTAAAAACATATTAATTTAAAGTTAATAAAATAAATAAAAAAATTTTAAATTTTATCAAAAGCACATTAATTGTTTTTCAGCCCAAACCCAATTTCAATTAAGTTTTAAATTATACTAGATAAGAGATCACATATATCAAAAACTCACTTTGATTTTTTTAGGAAAAAAAAATATTTTTAACTGTTTTTTAAACAATCTTAAAATAATATTATTTTGAATTTATTAGAATTAATTTCACGAGAAAAACCTTTTGTTTGGGCTGTCTATATCCATGCCAAACTCAGACTCATAATTAAGATGGGTAAAGCTCCGGGCACTATAGTTAGGAAGCATTTAAAAAGAGTTAATTACTGCTCATTAACTTAGGAGATATATTTTTTTGTTGAAGTAAAATGTGTTTTTTGTAATGTACAGTGTTCGTTTTTTAGAGCATAATAAAATATTTTAAATAATTTTTGGTATATAGTTTTTTCTTTCTTGGAAATTGTAATAAATTAGAAGTTTAATAACAAAATGAATTCTTAGAAGAGTTTGGTTTAAGATTTTGACTAGGTCAATGAATTTTTTTTCTTCCCAATTTCAACTAATTATACATAGGATCTTGAGCTACACGTTAAAACATTTAACCCGATCTTCAACCACGCATTAGTTAATTACATAAATTAATGAAGAAGGTGGCGTCCTCCATGATGCATGGATGCATCACTCGATCGAGGAGTTGACCCTGTGAAGCCAGGAGGACTCCGGGGAGGGGGAACAAGAATACTGCTGTAAGCATGATAGATTGCAAGAATCGTCAAAATTCCACGCGAAGTGATTATTATTCTATGAATCATGACTCCATTGAAAAGGAAAAGAAGGAATTAATAACGGATAAGAACATGATGGGTGTGTCTGTATATACATGGCCTCAAGTGTTGGTCTCTCTTTTTGTTGAAAAAAACATCTAAAAAAAAAAAAAACCATTGCAAGGTTGACATATTACCAGGTGAAGCTATCGCACACGCATCACACTGCAATAAATATATGAGACCTTGAGAGGGATCGTTAAGAATATGGTTGCCTGATGGTAAACTACAGTGCTATTAAATCCATCTTCGCCGGAGAGGTCGACCCATGATATGATATAATCAATTGGATTTCCTCCTCTCCTCTATGGCCCTGCTATCATGTATTTTAGTCACTAAATGGGCCTCCATCACACGAAAGATTTCAGGTGCTCTGCTGCAGCTTCAGTGCTGAATTTATCCACTTCTCGAGGCTCCAGCAAAGGTTGAGAGGGGTTTTTTTTTTATTATTTTTTATTATTGGTATTAAAAATAATTTTTAAAAATAAAAAAAAATTATTTTAATATATTTTTAAATAAATAATATTTTAAAAATCGACAAGTAAAGTGAATTCGTTCATCCCTTGTGGTCCTATTATCCTACATGTACAAAAACATGTGTCAGCTTATGACCACTGCATATAATGCTGTCCGCTGTATACAGTGGGAAACCTTTTTTCATTCATTCAAAAGGATGTCTTGAGAATTCTTGCAAAAGCCGGCCAGTGAGAAATTTTGCAACTACCATTCGTTGTCAGAAATAAATTTCCAGCCTAATAATGCAGCAAAAAGAGCAAATTGCACTTACATTTGCAGATCGATGCCTGGCAACTGGATGTGGGCTCTGCTCTATAGATTCACAATTATATTGCAACTACCATTCTTCCAGCTAGCTAACTCGTACTAAACTCCAGACTGCCATAAATGTTTGATCCCATGTGCAAAATATGGGGTCTAGATACATCTCCGGTGAACAGAAAGCAAACTTATTTAACCCACAGGGTAGACCGAGTTTAACCACATCATTTTCCACCCGAATTAATTTAGAACTCAGACTCTAGATTTTGACACAAATATATTCATCGTTTTTTCTCTTTTTAACCAAAGCATTAATTGTGTATGCTAGCAAGCATTTCTCCATTTGTCTAAGGCAAGGCAAGGCCAGGCAGAGGACAGTAAAAAACATGATTTGGGTTTGTACCTTGTATTGCATTTTTGCATTTATATCCCTTCATTCATTTGAAGAAGACTTTTCTACTGTCATCTCAAGGAGATCTTCGCTAGCATGATTTTTTCTCTTCATTCGCCGTGACTTTTACAAGAGATTTGCTCACATTTTCTTCAAATAATGTGTTGTTTCAGCTGGGAATCTGGCTTCTTTCTAGTCAGGTATGTTCATGTTCACCTCTGGCGAGAGATCATACTCTCTTACTCCTTTCATTTTTATTCCTGATTATTATTAGTCGAATGTTCCTTCACTGGCACAAGAGATGGGTAACGCTTTGAATGGTATCAGACCGAAGCTAAGGTGCTCTTGACTGCTACCCTACAATTGAAAAATGGAGTACGTGATATGATCCCGAGATTTGCTGCGAGTTATGCTTATCTTACTGCGTATTTTTACTTATTTCACTCATTATATTGATTATTAGATCGATTTAATAATAAAATACTAATGATTGTTATTCTATCTATAAATATAATTATATGTTCTTCAATGTTAATTAATTTGGGTTCAGATGAATATGAAACTCTACCTGTAGAGCTAATTAGGTACCAACTTGCCTGAACAATTAAGATGGTGTTAGTGTTATTGATTAAAAATACTTAATTTATGGGATTAATGTTTCATTAAAGTTACATGTGTTAGTTTATGGTAGTGATCTATATGTAAGTATCTTAATTACCCTCCTAGATTAGCTACCTAGATTTGATTTAATTTTCCAATAATTTATTTACCGTTTTCAAAAAGAAAAACTAGATACACGCTGGTGGGTTAGTCAGGGGTATATATATTGTTGCTGAATTAGTACCCAGTTGATATATATATATTTGCCTAATTGATGGAGGGATTGGTTTTAAGAGCTAAAGCTCCTTTTAGGTAAAGTTTTAGGAGATGATATGATTTAAATTATTATTTAATATATCTTTTCAAGTGAAAACTTTTTGGATTTGAAACTTGAACATGCTCATACTACATTGTGTTTAATTTTTATCAAATAAATAAAGATAGTGAGATTAGAACTCGTAATCGCTTGGTTATTAAGACTCTAATACCATGTCAAATAACTATCTCAACCCAATAACTTAATTAAGCTGTTAGGTAAAGTTCTAGGATATAATTTATATTATTCTCTAACAAAAAAGTGATAGAGTTGAGCTTGTGGGTGGCGGGTAAAAAAAAAGAGAAATTAAGAAGAGAAAATTATAAGAAATTGTGGATGGTTTGATTTCTTTCCCCAATGAAAAACAAATAAATATTCTAAATTATTGAGTATTTTTCTTTTAGAAGATAAACTGTTTGATGTTTTCTAGGTTAAAAATTGGTTGAATGAATTGTTCTATTAATCCTTGATGATAGTTATTTTTTATGATAACATGATTGATTGATTACCATAAAGTGGCATCTAACCATAATATTGATCTTTATTTTATTATTTAAAAATCGAAATATCAATGTTCAGATGCATTTTTGGTGCATTACTTATGATAGAGATACATTACGGAATATTTGCCTTCTTACAGTAGAGATTCATTGCTTATGATGGGTTAAATGGTCGCTGTCATTCTTCTTCACTCCACCAACATACCTACACGGACATGCCATTTTAACACATCCACATGTGACTCTGGACCTCTTGCACATATCTCTCAATGTCCCCATGTCTGAACCACGCAATGTGGCATAAAATGGCACCCATGAATCATACCATACATTGATTAAAAAAAAATACAAAAAACATACAATATCATGCTGCAATGACCCTTTCTCTAATTTCTGCCTGAAGCCCACCACTTAGCATTGCAGTTAGGCCGGAATTGAACCGGGGTGAAACCTCCGGCGGTACAATTTTAACGTCAAACCTACGCACTACAGAAAGAGCTACAATTTTCATCTCCACAAGTGACATTTCCTTACCCAAGCAAACTCTAATCCCAGCCTGGAAAACTGGGCACTTGAATGGACTAATTGGGCAAAATGTTCCATTTTCAAGCCACCTTTCTGGCCTAAATTCCATACAATCTATGCCCCAAATCCTTTCCATTCGACCCATTGCGTAAGGATGGTAAGTGACCCTAGTCCCCCTCCTAACAAGAGTCCCATCAGGCAAAACATCATCTTCCATGGCAAATTTTGAGTCAAATTGCACTGGCGGGTATAATCTCAGGCTTTCATTAACAACCGCGTGGAGATAATGCATTTCCCTTATTTGTTCATAGCTCGCTGATTCTTGATTTGATGCCATGACTCGGTTTGACTCCTCTCTAATCTTGGACACAACATTTGGGTGGCTTGCTAGCAGCCAGAAGAGTGTTGTCAGGGCTGAGGCCATTGTGTCACGGCCTGCCAAAATAAAGCTTATCACGATGTCTCTCAAGAATCGATCATCAGTAATGCAAGCCATGAATCTTGATAGAAGATCTTGATTTGTAGAGAAACCTAACTTCCTTTTCTGCATGATGACCTCATCAGCAAGAATGTTGACAACCTCAATAGCTTCCTTGAGATTCTTCTCTGTGCCTATGTTGAAATACCTTTTGATCTTCCAAACTAACGGCAATGTTGCCATAGCCCTCTCTGCTGACAACTTCGATGCAAGATCGAAGGACTCAGCGAAAACAGAAATCGGCAATGATGATTCAAGACAACCGGGGTCTAACCCGAAAGAAAATTTACAATTGTTATCGAACGAAAATCGTCTGAAAACATCTTGTAAATCTATTAGGCCACCATCTGTACTCTTAGCAGCTGATGTCAACAGAGGGAGAAGGCGGCACTTGATCTCAGTGTCGACAATCTCAAATGCATAGTTTCGAATCGAGACGCTTGCAAGCTCTAGACTAGCCATTTTTCTTTGAAACAGCCACAAATCTCCATCTACATTGAAAATACCTTTACCTAGAAAATCACCAAGGATCATAGAAAAGGGCCTGCCTTTTGGGTAGTTTTCGAATTTTGTTTTCAGAATGTACTCAACATTGTCAGGATTTGCAGTGATTGTGTTGCCAAGCACATGAATGTGAATCGTTTGTCTGGGAGAATTTTGGAGAAGGTGAGTGTACCAATCACAGATATTCTTGAACTCTCTTGACCATCCTGATAAGAGGTAATTAGTGCAAATTTCACAGTTGCAGCACCGGAATTTCGATCTTAGAAGATACAGCAGCACAAAGGTTAGAAAGAAGGGGATGGTGAGAAAGAAAAAGGAATACCAAAAGGTAGCCTGCAAAGAAACTTTAGACTCCATTAATGTGGGAAGCTTACACCTCTAGTGGAAAAGAAGAAAAGAAATAGTGCTAGGCTGGTAGACTATTGGATGCCCTTTAATTTATAGGACTATCCCAACTCTTTGTAATTCATAACAATATCATTTTATCTTGTTCTTACATAATATTTATTAATTTCACAATATACCCCCAATTTTTATTTTTATTTTGGTCCCAGAAAATACTTTTTCTTGGGAGTTCCATGGAAATCACAGATTGCGATGGCTTTAAATTTGAAAGCAACTAAACCATGATCTTTTCATCACTTGACCTTTTTCAAAATCATGCACGAACCAATTACAGCCTTAAAAGAAGCAAGCGTTTTTAAGATAGAAATTGCCTGTTCAATTATCAAGAAACAGGCTATGTTATTGCTATGAATTGATGGCATCCATATTAATTTATAGGAAATTGGATTAATTTATTTGATGAATTATGTGAATTTTATTATTGTTTTTTTTAAGCAGATTAATTAGCTAATTCATGCATTTTCCATATTCCCATTTTATTTAAAAGATGCCTTCATTTGACTATTAAAGATCATCATTCAAAGCTGATTTTTAAGATCTAAGATAACATTTTATGACTTACAATAAGTAGAGAGACGATCAAAAAGTAATTGATAATTAGCATAATAGGTGGATCGCATTATCAATGATAGAGACTGAATTAGCCGTGGTTGCAGGGCATATTCTGAATTTGTTTTTGTAAGTGGATCATTTTAAAACTCATTAATTACTATTTGACCATCTTTTTTATATCATTCAAATCGTAATCTATCTTTAAATTTCTTGATATAATTAGAAATATAATACATAATATTCCATTTTCACATCACAAAATATATATATATATATATATATAACTTTTGTATTCGTGTCGTTAATAAAAAACTAAGATAACATTATTACGTAACGTGTTTCTATTTTTATTGTTTTTTTTTTTCAAAACAATAACCAAATATTATAACATTTTGGATATATTTTTAGATAAATTATTCTATTATTCCATCGATATTTTGGGAAAGACATAGCAAATTTATTCGTGATCTTTCCATTTTGAACATTTATATCCAAATATATCTCTCATTTCCAACATTTTCATAGATTCCAACCATGAAAAAATGCAACAAACAAAGACAATTCAATTTGCTTGTTGATAAATCTAAATTTAACTGATTTAAAAATTTCAAAGATAAAAACTCATAATCCCATTCAACATCTCGAGAAAAACACCATGGGCTTAACATAGAGAAAGATATCAGCTCTTATGAGCTCAATTTAAAGAAAAAGCTCAACGTCATAAATTTAGTCTAAGAAAAGAGCTCAGTCCTCACAGGCTCAGCTTATAATGAAAGCATAGCTCTCATGGGCTCACTTTTGGAGGAGAGCCCAATACTATATGCTCAACCTATAAAAAAAACCCAACCCTTATGAGCTCAGACTAAGAAAAGATCTTAGGCGCCCTCATGGGCTTAGTCTTATAAGATAGCATAATGCCACGGGCTTAGCCTTGAAAAAAAGCTCGACATCTGAGAGTTCTCTATTTACCACAGGGGACCTTTTTATTGACTCAATACATTTTGTATCATAGTTTCCCTATATTTTTAGGTGTATAAAAATTCTTTAAAGGCCTACTATATTTTCATTAACATTAAGTTATGTAAGGGATAGTATATTAAAGTCTTGTAAAAGCCTACAATATTTCCATCAACATGAATGTTATGTAAGGAGTAATGTATAAAGAATCTTTCAAGAGCTTACCATATATCCATCGCATTAATGTTTTTATAATAAATATTTATCCCTTATTAAAACTATCAGAATAAAATTACAGTCTAGCCCCTCAACTTCATAAAAGAACAAGACTCATGAGTTATAAATGCCTCATCAATTCTTCATACTTTAGGTTCACAATCTTCATTCTCTATTAAATACATGTCTTCAGAGTATCTTTCTTTAAAATATCATTACATTCTCTCTATATAAAAATACTTAAGCATTCAAGAGTCCCTTAATTTACCAAAATAGATTTTTTATAGGTATCTGTCATTAACTACTTTGGCCTACTAGGCACTAGGTATCTGCAACCAGCTATCTTGGCTAGAGAGAATAAATCAGATTACTAAAATCAAGAGATTTGTTGATTATTCAATACATAAGACTTGCTCCTATGTTACTTGAATTTTTTAGGATCTTGTCACTTGCCAACTATACAGATCTTCATGTCTTTAAGTACCCATCAAAACTTGCAATCACATGTCATAAACTTTTTCTTTAATACTAAAAAAATATAACAAGGAACTTCTATTCATACCTCTATTCTTTTAATGTTATTAAACTCTATTAATCAAGCTATAATTTATAAATTTAGGACTCAACATAGATCTAGTTTTATATCAAATTAGATTAGAGTTAATTTAATCAAACCTGATTAACTAGACGAGTCAATCTACAACTAAATCAATCCAATTAAAACCCTAATCAAACTTGATTTTAACTTTTTTTTTTAAAGATCTTAAGACAATATTTTTTTATTAATTCAAGTTAACCCGACCAATGTATTACTCGACCCTTAAATTGAGTCATGAGTGTGGCATGGTTTCATAACTGCATGTTATTCACACTATCACATGTCATATATAAAAATTGGATGATAGACTTTTTTCACATCAATGAAAGAAAATCATGAATCATTGTAAAACAAATTCTGACCAATATCTTGAAACTATTAAACACACTACCTAAATTTTGTATTTTATCGATGGGATATTTTATCAGTATTTAAACACTGATTTTGTTGGCAAGATTTTTACTAATGAGATCACGGGTGGTTAGAAAAATTATCATTCGTTAATATTTCTGTTTGTATTTACTAATTTTTTTGGTGGTGTCACATGTCTAGTACTATTAAAAGTGCTATATATTTTTGAATTGAAAAAACACAAAATGATAACATTTTATAATGCAAGAAATTGCACATGTGATCAGATAGCACCGTCCACATTTGGAGTCTTCGAAGTTTGGAACCACAAACTTTATAGTGTGTGTGTGTGTCTATATATATATATATATAACTCGAATATATCGCCTGGGATGAAGAAGAAAGTCGGTTGGCAGCTTGGCAAAATGTTTTGCATACGTCATTGTATGTGTAACGCTGCATAAACAAACACTTTACACCCATGTGCATGCTTGTTCTGTGTGTGGGGAAGTTTTGTAATTGCCATAGTTGTCTAGTCAGTTCGGATAACTAGGTTATTGGATTTGGATTGAGTTGAACTCATTTAATTGAATTACGAGTTAACTTATTAATATCAAATTCAGTTCAAATTAAAATTTAATTCAAGTTATTGCTTCGGGCTTGGCTTAATAACTATGTTAATCGCGTTGGATCCATCATCCGTGAGTTTTTTTGTCCTCCTACCCTGAGGTTTGTGTAGTTTTGTCTCTGTATTTCTTTTATCTAAAATGTTGCTTCCTCCTGTTTAATCGTTTTTGCTCTTCTATCCGTTACCGTCAAAGACAACTTAAATTCCGTTCCACCTGCCTCTGAAAGCCGATATCATATGATTGCCATACTTGTGATGGGATGGATGGCGTTTCACTGTCCATTGACGGAAATTAAGGTTAAGCAGGGGGCTGCGATTAGGATAATAAAGAGCAGGGACGATGCACCACTAGCTTGGTGATGTACTCAAGTTAATTTATTCTACTATGTTAGTCATGGTCAAGAACTTCACATCATTTGCAAAAAAATGCTTTCGGCAAGTAATTTTTTTTGTTTTTTCAAGAACTACTTCTGGTAACGCAATAACTATATATGCTAATTGGAAGAGACGCATAAACACTTGATTGTAGGAAAACCATTCATTACACATGAATCTCTGACCTGTTTCTTGATTTGCTAATTGTCAACAGCACATGCTATGTTCAGGCAGGATGTTTTGACACAAAAAATTCCTGATTGGGAGATAATTTATTTTTGCAGAGGGAGTATACAGTGGGTTACGCGGCCTCAATCATGATAGCAACAAGGATGGCTCCTCTAGAACGCTTGAAATTGAGATTGTCTGGACCACCAGGACATCGGAATGATAGCACATACTGGGAAATAGGGTTATTTGTACGAGCGACTTCGTCGAGATTGGCTGCTCAAGAGTTGAGGGGAGAATCATTAATCTCATTTTCACCATGACATGATGCAGAAGAAGGGTGATTTGCTTGTAAGTAGTTTCGTTATTTGAAGGTCCAGTTTTGCAGCAACGAAGATTACACGCTACGTTAAATGTAGGTGTGAAATGTTTATTTTATCTGCAGAGGTGAGAAGGGGTCGAGGGTAGTTCCCATTGGTGTAGGGAAAATATCATCTAAACCCGATTTCATCATGCTTGAACAGTGCTTTTCTCCTGGTAATTAAACTCTCCAAATAACAAGTAAGTGGGCATTTAATCTTACGAATGTAGCTAAATAGTGGTTGATTCAATCAATATTTTGGGATTATATTTCCTTAAATGTTTCAGCGGTCCACATGTGGGGCATCATTAGTTATTATGGTGGATGGCTAATTGGAGCTCGCCTGCCTACTCAAAGGCTCATTCGAGTTTTTACCCCCTTAAATGCGCTGCCAGTTGGGGCAATATTATTTCTTAAAGAAATCTTAATATGATTGTTTATTGTATTTTTTTTTCTTCTCTCCATTGCTTACAGAGCAAGTTGTTTTTATTTTATTTTATTTTATTTTAATGTAAAGACAAGTTTTCCTTGAACAATACTCCATGAATTTAGTTGATGGGTATCATTTAAAAATAATATAAGATCACTGTAATTGGTGGTCCCGCCCAGACACAAATCACAAAAACAAACGGGTAGCAACATTGATGCCCGCAAGCCAATCATTCATTAACGAACACTTTCTTCTCTCAAAATCTATTTGAAATTATGATAATTTTTATGGTTATAATTTAAAAAAATTATTTTATAGAAAGTAATTTTAGTTGTGGTTAGTTTGGTATTTATATATATTTGGTTAAAACTGTAATTAAATTTAAGACTAAACAAAAAATAGTTTAATGTATTTAGTTAAAAAATTGTTTTTCAAATTAAAGTTATAAAATAATATATATATATAAATATATTTTGAAGATTTTGAATTTAAATATTATAAATTTAACTATTGTTATTATATCATAAAATAAATAATACTTTAACTATTAAAAATTATATTTGTGTTTAACAAAAACACAGACACAATCTCATTATCAAACACATTCTTATCATGAACAATTATTTTGCATGCAACCAAAACCTATGAAATAGTAATCCAAGACCTCTTATTGATTACCTGGGCCATAATGTCATTATTTGAGCTATTAGGTTAACCCTATCAGTCTCAAAATATATTTTTTATAAAAAAAAATAAAAAATTTTAAAAAAATCAAAACAAGTTATTTGTAAACATTATTTTAAAAAAAATACTTCAAATTAATATGAAATGTTTTATCTAAAATATTTGACATGATCAGATATTAAATGAACCTTATCACATACAATTGATTAGGACGGATAAAAATAAAATAATTAGAGTTAATTAATCAAGCTGTTCTAGTTAAGAATAAAAAAAATCCTCCATCGAACAAATTAATATATATATAAAGAACAAAGAACCAATACGAATATTTATGACTTGTTGGAAAACTAAAATCGGTTTGAAGGTGATTCGGTGACGCCTTGGCTTCTGAGCTTGTGTATCTTGTTAGGATACTGGCATGCAAACCCGACAAGATAAAAGGCAAGGGACAAGATAAAATGAGAAATTAGACACACAAGAATTTACGTGGTTCACCCAATTTGGCTACGTCCACGGGCAAGTATAGAAGGATTTTACCAAGTAATGTGGGAATTACAACCTCTCTCTACTAATAGGAGAACAACTGAAATCTCTCTACTAATAGGAGAAAACACCTCACTTACTCTCTCACAAATACCTCATAATTTTTGTGGGATTACTTTCCCTCTCTCACTCTTTTCTTCCTCTCTTGTGATGTGTAAAATAAGCTTGGATGCACTGTCTATTTATAAGCAAACATCCAAGCAAAAGAAAAAGGGGCACCAATTGGTGCTGCAAGTGACACCGAATTGGTGCCCAACTTTGTTGAATTTGCAGCACCAATTTGGTGCCTATCATTGTTGACTTTGCCAACAATGCAGCTGGCTTCACATATCTTACCAAAGCAGACTGGATCGAACTCTTGGATGCCACGAAAATCCTAGGTAGTCGCTTAATACTGTTAAATCGTCCAAATAATGACACATGGTATAGAGGCTGGGTCGTTAGATTTGAGCGCCAATGTTGATTTTTCTTATTGTTTTATATATAGTTGGCAAATTAATTGAAAGAACGAAATATATAATTTGAGAAAACAAAAAAACAAAAGCTAAATATAGAAGTAATTTAATTTAAATTAATCAACCACAAATAATATAAATAATTTTTATTTAAGATATATTGTAAATTCTTTTTGTTAGCTAATTAATTAGTTATCTCCATGTAAAGGAAATAAAATTAATTAATAGTGATTTCATCTCTCTCGTTGTGTCATTGATTTTAAAAGATCTATATATATATGGATGGTA
>Ga0325411_1006244_pt1 | contig 13117 bp, 6 predicted proteins | sample PopdelMetagenome_13_FD_206181 | JGI IMG/M metagenome (GOLD analysis project Ga0325411, IMG submission 206181) | Populus deltoides microbial communities from Bellville, Georgia, United States - Xylem-PdIQD-R4 | ecosystem: Host-associated > Plants > Phyllosphere > Stem > Wood/Secondary xylem... | reverse complement strand
TAATCTAGGAAATAAATTGAATCAAGCTTATATTTCTTTTAAAATTCATATTAATTGTATAGAAAATCAGAAATAAAAATACTGTCAGATATTAAGTACGAATGTTAAAACCTCACATAAATTGAGTTGAATCTTTTATTTTATTTAATACATGTTTTAATCAAAAACAAAATCAACAACACATAAAATCATTATAAACAGGTAAAAATCTTTTAAAAATAAATAGATGATTCGTATCGCAGTACATCTCTGAGATGGCATTTATGTTCTCCAATGAAAGTGGAACGTTCCCTGTTAAGAGATTTTTGTCTGGTGCAGGACCAGTCAGGAAGATCCATTTGTACCATATTCTTCAAGTTTGTAAGCGAATTTGCTATCGTACCAGTTAGCTCATTTGAATATAGAAGTAGCTGATTAAGCATTCAACACCAAGAATATCCGGAGGTCGGTTGAGAAGGTTTCTGAGGTTTGATGGGAAGGAACCAGGCAAATCTTATTCTCATGCGGGTGAAGTTAGAGTTTTGTCAGCTTACCGATACTATCTGGTACTTGTCCGCTGAGCTCGTTTCCATATAGACAAAACAGTCTGGGGTTAAAATCTAGCTTTGGAAGGTAAAGTGAACAAAGCAAGAAGTACGAGGGATAAAAAATTCATTTGGAAAGAGACCAAAACACTTCTTTGAGATAGAGGGTGCGCCAGGCCATTGCAGTACTGCAACGCTGAGGCGACGCTCGAGAACCCCAGCAGCTAGCTTCCTTTATGGGCCCTCATCCTAGAAAAATTAATTTTATATCATGTGGACCATTGATCCACGTATCAAATATTAAACTGATAAGAACAGATACTACACTTGATCTTAGCCAAAAGGCCGAGAAAGGTATGCTTAAAACAGTGCCCATGGGCTTGATTTTATATGGCTCCTCGTCTTGTGTATTTGTCTTTTCTTTACAAACAAAACCAGCCAATATTAAAGACGTGCTAGGACCAACCATCGACGAACGCGCACGAGCTAGAGACAGACAGCAATGGCAAGCTTCCTCAACAAGTCTTCTCCAATTCTCTAGTCTTGATCAAGAACCTCGCTCTCTCTCTCTCTCTCTCTCTCTCTCTCTCCATGTCCTCCTCTCTCTACCTATCTCACCCAATTCAAGGTGCTGCTTGTTCTCTTCATACATTTTAGTTTCACTTCATTAATTTTCCAACTAAAACTCAAGGGCTGGTTCTTAATGTTTCCTCAGTATATTAAACTAAGAATTCCTGTTTAAGTACTGCAACTCAAAATCACCCCCTGGCACCATCATTAATCTCATCAGATGTGCAACACAAGTTAGTAACCACACGGTGATATGGTATTTCGACAGTGGCATTAGAAGTTTCTCTCTCGGAAACAGGTTTTCCTGACTTCCAAGTTACTAGAACACGGTTATTCTCTTGTACTCGAAAAGTCTCCATGTTTTAGGCATAAAAAAATTGCTATACTTGTTGGTGGTCATCATGTTCTAACCTCTGCTGCCGATTTGGAATTTCAAGAAGGATCTTACAATCATCAGCTTTCTTTAATAGTGTCCCGGGTTGGGGGCTGAATTTGGACACTGTTGACCAATATCATCGTGTACCTTATGCTCTTCTATCAACCGGCATTGCTAAAATCCTCGCAACTATTCATCAAAATGTTGACAGTTTCGTTCAGAGCGAACATGTCTTGGTTGTTTACCACTGATCAGTTCATGCGAGTTTGAAGCCCTTTTAAGTGCTTCACCAAATGTACAGAAAGGGATCGGTTTATGTTCTTTGGTGGTATTTAAGACAATATCCGCCTGGTGTACCTTGTGAGTTGTGACTCCTTTTGTTTTCTTTACCTTACGGGCTTGTAAATTAGTTCCGCAAGTCATTGGTTGTCAATACACTGCCTCGTATGCAAGTAGAAAAGAATACAATGATAACTGATTATCCAGCCTGCTGGGGATTTGATGATTTGTTTTTCAATTTACTACTTGAATTTATGTACCGAGATGCCAAATCAAAGGACATACTTATTCACAAATATCAAATGCTGGAGGTAACTGATTCAGGAGGTAGTTAAAGCTTCAACAAAATGACGGGTTTTGCCTGGACGCCTGAATAAAAAGCTCCAACACATATCACTGTAGGGCATGTCTTTTACATGGTGACTTCAAAAATCTCACAGATTTGACTAAAATGAAATAAGTAATTTCGAATTCAGGACATCAACTATATATATATATATATATATATATATATATATATATATATTCAAGCTCTAAGATATCAGTTCTGTAATTTTTGTGATGATGCGATGTATACAGAGATTGCCATGCCCGACTTACCCCTAGTTTATCCATGTTCTCTTGCAACAGTGATGACAGCACGTGGGGACTCAAGCACTAACAACAAACCTGAGCTAAGCAGGAGTGATTGTACATGTTTAGTATCACAAAGCTAGCCGGGCAGATGCATGCATGGTCATCTTTGATAATGTCTGCAAGGGCAAGGCAAACTGCAATCTATTAAATGAAACACAGATCTATTGCTTGGAAGGGGAGACCTGCATCAATCAGTGTGGACTTTCAGAACTTCCAAGCTACAAATTCAAATTAAAAAACTGAACCCAGAGTTTTCTCCATGTTACCTACAAGCTAACTCCAAGTTCTCAATTACCTTTGCAATGTCTTTGTTGCTTGTTTTCTAACTGCACTATCACCAGCTCAAAAAAATTACAAGAAATAAATAAAAAAAACCCTCCTAATAGAATAATGACAGAAAAAGAAAACCCATTCCAAATAATTGAAATCTACGAACAAATTTCATTGGTAGAAATCATCATCATCCACCTACTAGTCAGAGTATGAGAAAGAATATTCACATATTGTGCTGGGTATCAAAGTAAATGGAGATATAGGGAGGCAGTGTGAATTTATACACTTGCTAATCAAATTCTTCTATTATGTGTGTGTATGTGAGCTAGTTTTCTTTCTCCATTTAGAAAGAAGTGTATGAGTTCCAAAATAAAAGCACTGTGGAATAGGATACAATGGTAGCAACCACAAGAGCCTTCGGTGATTCTTCTCAGTACGACTGTTCTAACCTCCGACGATTCCTCTTCCTATCAGGAGTTGCATGTACCTGTGCTTTCATTCCATATGTCTTTAGCTGAAAATTTTCAAAAGCCTCAGAAACTGTTTTCACCTGTATAATGATGCCCATGCATTGATTTATCAAAACAAAGTAATTCAAAGCTAATTAATTATTTAAAAACATTATTGTGTTTGTTACAAACCAGATCGGGGTTCTTAGAATACACCCTCACAATCCTATCTTCACAAAAAGCTGGCAGCAAATGACTGATGCGATAATCATGTATCGGGAATTTCTCGTTGCTCTCAAAGTCCTGATAGCAAGGAAAGCTGTTAAAAAACCTTAAAACAGAAACATATTCTTTTAAGATACTGTAACATTAAACAGTTAGAAACCCTAAGCTATAGCTTAAGAAGGAGACTCCAGCCTTAAGGTTGAATAGGTATTGGAACCCAATGATCCTCTACATAACAAAATTAGTCGAGGGAAAAAACATAGCCAAATTCCATATTTTTTACAATAATTTTTTCACCAGCCCCTTGTGTGTCTGTTGTAACATAACATAAATTCAATAGTATAATTCAACAAGGATGTTACAACAAGCAACGTCAAAAGATTTTGAGATACGAATCCTTGATTAGATTCAAGCCTGTAATTTATGAAAACAAAAGAAAGTAAACTACAGCATATATTTACTAGAGTTCTACTGTCCTCTGCTACATATTTGACAATGCAGACCATGGATAATATTGAGATTCATACTAATCTTTAGTCTTGTAAGAAAGAAAAATGCTAGGAAAAATACTTTAAATTAAGCACATTGGAAGTGAACTTTGTACCTGGAAAAAATTTATGCTGAATGTTGAAACACATGCATAAACAAAAGACCAGAGTCATTTATAGTTGCAGAAGCCGGCCAATTAAAGAACAACAAAACAAGGAACGATTCCAACATAATCATAATTTGACTCTTTTCCTGCTTACTTCTCAAGAGGGTTACTTCTACCCCGTGTCAAATCAATCTTCACATTGCAGACAACAACATCTTCTTCTTTTAGTGTAATGTCACCATTTCCCTGAATGAAAAATCACTTTCAATTAAAATTTTCTAGTGCGCTGTAGAAAGAAAAGACTAACATAGAACATATGTTTTTTTTGTGTGTAGTCTATTATAAACCTGGGAACAAACAATGTCCTGTGGAGTGATGTCTTTGAAGTGCTCTAGCTTGTCCTTCGGAACAGAAAACTCATTGCAGAACTGAAAAATATAATACAACAAATTGTAAAAGTGTGTTAACAAACAGGAACATAGGTTTCCTTTGAGTTAAAATAACTCAAAACAAGAATAGATCATGCTCCTAGATCACAAAAAATTAGGCCATCAAACCTGTCCCGATAATAAATTAGGATACCTGGTATAGGTCTCTTCTCCTAATGCGCAGGATTAAATCTCTAGCTTCCTTCAGCTCCTGATCATGAGAAATTTCAATGGTTTTCAATATTGAATCATCTATCTGCAAAATTTAGATGGATAGCATTAGTCCCGTGAACACTAAAATCAAAGCATCAACAGCAAGTTCAATTAATGTTTTAAGCCCACAAACCTTCCAGAATTCAGCTGGGTCCTGAATTTTTGATGAAATTTGAAGGTAATCATCCGCTTTTATCAAGGATTCAATAAACATCATTTCTATAGCCTGAAAAAGAAATGTCAAATACATTGCATTTCCCCATTTGGATAAAGATTCAACTAAACAAAGCATTTGTTTCCAGAAAATAATTCCAAATATATAGGCACCTTTACTTTTGCATGTGTATAGACCGTACGATGCAGATCAGCACGAGAGGAAAATAACTTATAGATTGTAAGATCTGACAAAAACATCAAGAATTAATTAAAGAATACAATGATTACCAGCAAAACTGGAAACAGAATTACAACATATACTAACAATCCTTGTCACGATAACATATCTCATCACCCATAACTCGCATGCTATCCATTAACCTGTAGGTTAAAAAGAATGCTTATTGACTAAGGAATAGCACTAGTTTAGATGGTAAGAATACACAAGTATAATAACTAACTAACCAAGTAAAGGCTAAAGCATGGATGGAAATGTCATGTGAGTTGACTTGAAAAGAAGGCTACCTAAACAACTTGTTTGATCATGCCTAAAAATAAACGCATGCATACCGTTCAATCTGAAAACTGCAGCCCAGTCCACAAGCCCGGGAGTCACGCACAATGTAATCAAACCTAGCAGATAATCTTTTGTTGTCAAAACCATGTGCAGTGAAAGTAACCCCAAATAAGGAGATTGGAGATTCGTAAGGATACGTATATAGAGAGAGATCAACTAACTTGTCAACATCTATACCATTCCGACCATTTGCAACAATATCATATAGGAAATGCTTTTCATTCACACTCTACATGTAAGAGAACGTAGAAAATTAGCCAATGATTAAATTAGATACGTAAGGAATTGAAATGAGGGTTGCTAACCACAGATAGAGTCTTGGACTATCAGATGGCTTACTTTATGAGAAATATGTTCTGTGCTTGCAATGACCATTTCCTGTAAAAGAGGACACAGATGCATAAGGGATCCACGCATTAGCAATTGTTTTTTTTTTTAAAAATCAGTGTGCATGTATCTGTTTTTCTTTAAGTAGATAAAAGAACCTCGGTGAAACAACAAAAAGAGATGTTGTTGATGGTGAGATTAAAATTGACACAATCACGTGTTCAATGAAAAACTTGAACCAAGAAAGGAAAAAAGAAAATCCAGCAGAAGAAAGGAAAAGTAATTCTGTCAAGATATAACCTTTGCTTTCTTTAGGCATTCAGCATCAATATCAATATGGTGGAAATCGACAATGTGGTCTATCATTCTCACAGACATGTCCTCATGACACCTGGAAAATATTTAAAACAGTAACTCACATATTGGAAAATCCTCTCATTAGAAGCAATTACCAGTAATGACTATAGGAAAGGTACACCATTTTCCATAAGATTTATCACAAACCAAAAAATACTGTTTTCATCAATGTAAATCATAATGTTCGGCAATAATCAAATGAAGGTATTGCAAATGCACCTAACTGGGAGAACAATGGCATATCATCCACCCATATTGTTAAATAAAACATGATTTCACTGTGCAATATAAATTCTTCAGATGGTAGAAAGATGCATTTTCTGAAATCAACATTTACTAATTGAGGTTGTGTTGTGTTAGTACAGCACATAGAAAGGAAGGAACAAAGGAAACATTTGCATCATTCCTACAGGAAAAAACTGAACGGAATCTGCATAGAAATACTGAAATCAGCTATATTCTTAGCCTCTGGAATCACATGGTTAATCTTTTTCAGTCCATTATTCTCAGCATTCACAACCAGAATACGTAACAAACAAAATTATTAGAATACAACACTTAAAACAGTTAGAAAAAAAATTATGGTTTTAACATCATGATATTGGTCAACGAACACATCAACCATCTGCATCTATGATCAATGAATACAAATAAGTTGTGATATGGTATTAAGAAGATATCAATCTCCGCGAAAACAAGCAAATGTAAAAATTAAGCACAAGAAATTCATTAGTATAATCAGCATATGGAAATTGTTATTCTAGCATCCTTCTAATCACATTTTAATGGAATGACTTTACCAATGAAAACAGAAAGGTCAAAGAAGTGAAGAATGGTCCTAATTTCTGAGGGAAATCCAAAAGGATTGCCAGAATTACCATTTAATGCCATGAGGAATCTGACGGAGAAACTCGCGCTCAAACATGTGGCTGAATGGCCCATGGCCAACATCATGCAGTAGTCCTATATAAATCAGGAAGAGATTAAATACACAAACATGAAAAGCAACCATAAGTAAAGCCATTTTAATGATGCACAATTCATTACCAGCAAGTTTCACTGTTTGTATATCCAAGTTATCGATACCGAGCTCTGAACCCTACAAATATAGGATGTGTGTGAAGGACAAATGCCCATAATTGGAGATCTTGATGAGAATGATGTTCAGAGTGACATTCTTACTTGCTGAGCTTTGATTCTGTGAACTGCTTCACCAGCCAGTGAAAATACACCAAGTGAGTGCTCAAATCGAGAATGCACAGCCCCTGGGTAAACCATGTATGTTAGACCTGCATAAGAGTAAAACTTGTTTAGTAAAAAGAATGAAATCTCTCAGAAATGGAAGTTAGAGATGGTTGTTTCTATACAGAACACTGAAATGGCTTGTTGCGACACTCTTGCTGGTGAACAAGTTATAGCTTACTAGGTCCAGTTTAGTGACTAATTCTTCCAATGATGTAGTTAATAAGCCAATTTCTTTCAACTATGGATTCTGACATCACATTTGACCGTTATGGAAATCAGAGTGCTAAAAACAACCAAGATTCCATTAAAAAGAATAATAGTGACCAAAGCAAACAATCAAGTTACTCCATGTTCTTCACTCAGGGATGAACTTGAAATTGTTCAGAACAAAAATTCTATCGTTGTTTCCTGATAAATTGAATTTAACATCGTTGAAGACTATATGTGATAGAAGAGTAGTCAAATAGATTTACTAGGAATGAGTATATAGATATAAGTTATAAAAAAAAAATCTCACTCAAACTAGTATTTCTTGATAAATAAAACATATCTGATTCCAACAAGGATATTCAGCATGAAACTTAAAAGCTACTTTGCAGGCAAGCAGCTAGTTTTTTTTCCCCCTTCAAAACTATTGAATTAATTAATTGCATGAGAAAATAAAAATTTTCATATATAGGCTTAAATTCTTAGACGCGGTGTAAAAAGTAGAAACATCAGAGTCACAGGAAAAGATATGCTAATAAAATCAGGTCAAGTAGGCACAGAGGAATATAAATAACACTCACCGAGTTGCTTTAGATCTCGAAGTCTGCATGTACACATATAGTAAAACTTGTGAGCTCGGATGGTGAATAGTTTTGATTCGATTCAATTTAATTATATTTTGAAATGAACAAATAAATAAATAAATCAGACTTGCGCTTGCCTCTGGAACTGCTCGGTATCGACAAACTTCAAAGAGAGCTGAAATAAAATTAAATTAAATTCAATTCAGAGAAACATGCAAGCAAACAAACATCAATAATTCAAATTGTAATTATAATCCATCACTAAAAGGAACAAAACGAACGAAACGCCGTTTCCAAAAGAAAAGGAAAGTAGCGCGATTCGGTGACGAAAAGAAATCAAAATTGAATTGAACAATCAATCAATCTAAGAAAGTCGAATCAAAGAAATTCGGAGAAGAGAAGGAAAGATGTCTAATGATAATACCGGATCCAGATAAATGTTGCCATGGACATTATCGCGAACCTTCTTTGAGAATCGGCGATCCAGGTAACTAACATCATCTTTGCTACAACCTCCCATTCTATTTCTATGCAATGCAGGTAAAGTTACTGCTACAGTAGATCAGTATCAGTGTCAGTATCGGGATCACTTCTCTTCCCTAGCTAGCTGGCTATGGTTTTGGTTTTTTCCTTCTCTTTTTCTTTCAAAACAAAGAGAGCACAGAGAGCAGTTACCAAGTGTTTGAGAGCTGAGAAAGTGATGAGGAGCAGAGTCGAGAGAATTTGGGAAAGAAGTGGTGGGCATGAAGTGATGCCGCCAAAAAACTGAATATATTCGTTGTGCGGGAGCGTGGTTCCACGATCCACTTACGAATATCCATTTTCAACAAAAAAAAAAAAAATTAACTGAATATCTTTCTTTAGTGCACTGTAGACACTGAATATATTCTTTCTTTAGTGTACAGTAGACTTCAGAGTTTGGAATAAGGAAACAGTGTACACGCTATTATGCGGGTCATATTATTTTAAATATTTAGGTCTCACAAAAATAATTTTTTAATAAAAAAATTCTAATAACTTGTGTTATAATCTCGGTCAACTAAATATGTAGATTTTATATGAACTATATTGAAAAAAAAAAGAGGCATCTTTATCAAATAAAAAAATATAAATACAAAAAAAATGATCATATTAGCATGAAAAAAAACTTTTATTCAAAAGCAAAAAAATAAATTATTTACCTGGTTATATTTAATAATTTGTTTATTAAAATTAATTTGTAATAGAAATCGATACATATATAAAATTAATTGAATAAAATAAATAAATAATATTATGCAAGACTACACTTATTAGAAGTATAATAAAAAAATATTTAATTTATATAAAATATAAAAACAAATACAAATGAATAATGCAAACCTCTTAAAAAACTAAACACGCCAAATATAATTAAAAAAATAATTGGTTTTTAAAAGGGGCTAAAAAACAAAAAAAATATATAATAGAGAATATGCATTAATTAAAGCATAAATTTAAAAATTATTTTAAAAATACCTACAAAAAAGGCATTGATGAAAAAAATAAAAATGAAAAATAATGGAAAAAAAACAATACACTATCAACTTGGATTAAAAGATAAAATTGAAAATAATAAATAATAAAAATAAAGATCAAATTAAAAACAACAATATATAATAAAAAAAATTGAACATGTAGAATTTTTCAACATTATTTTTTATATAAGAATCATAAATGTAAATAGAAAAACTTATGCAGCCATCTAATTAAATAAATTACAAGCTATTATGTAGATAAATGAAAAAAAATCATTAATGATAAATAAAAATATAATTGAAAAAATTAAAAAATAAATATAGATCAAGATATTTAATACCATAACATAGGTCATTTATGTAGTTGTATTCAATGAATTTATTTATTAAAATTAATTTATAATAGAAATCGATACACACATAAAACTTTTTAAATAAAATAAAAGAAAAAAATATTGTGCAAGGTCTTATATACTATAAACACTATAAAAAAATAAATGTTTAATCTATATAAAATATATAAAAAAATTATAAATGAATCATACTAACTTTATAAAAAAATTAAACACATCTGATATAATTAAAAAATAATCACTATATAAAAAAGACTAAAAAAGCAAAAACAATTCACATAGAAGGTACTAGCTAAAACATAAATCAAAAAAATATTTTTTAAAATATATATATATATATAAGATATTAATTTAAAAAATTAAAATTTTATAAACAAAAAAATAAAAGATGTCAGGTGTTGATGGGCCATGTAAGTAAGGCCAAGCGCCTAGCCTATCAGTTTAACTAGGTAGATGACATATCATCCACTCTAATTGTCAAAAAAAAATAAAAAACGTGTTATTTGAAACTCCTAAAATTTAGCCACGTGTGGCCGAAAAAATATAAAACCAAAAAACCCATTTTGAACCAATATTTTAACTAAGAAAACTTAAGAAACATCCTACGAGCCTTGTTAAACCAATTTATGGGCTTTAAAAGTACAAAAAACCATCTCAAAACCTGAAATCAACATAAAACCCAAAAAAACACATAATCTTAACCCCCCTCATTATATGAGACTATTTGACATAAAAATTGATTGTTTTGATGGTTAAAATTATTTTCAACGATAATTTTCTCTCTAAGCTAGGACTTGGCAATCCTTTCTCTCTCCTCCACTAAAAAATAACTAAAACTAAGGGAAATAAAATTTATTACCAAAATTTATTTTTAAAAAATTATAGGAACCAGTCACCTAGTAACTAAAAAAAATGAAGGATAAAAATGAACTTTTTAAAAAAATCTCAAAACTATTATCTATGTTTTACCCGTGTTTTTCACTTTAATTCTCTTTTTTTAATTCAATTATTGATTCTAAAAAAGCCATGCAATTAAGTTCAAATCCAACCTTAAAATGGCACAATCATGGAAAAAAAAAAGTTTAATAACTGAAATAAATTTTTATTAAAAAAATTATAGTATGGTGAATCGTGAAAGGATAAACAGTAAAGATTGCTAGAATATTTTACCCACAAGTTTTAGTTTTTGTTAATTCTTTTATTTGTTTTTTGGGAATGGGGTTGTGCCTTCTGCTTCTTCTACCTAATACACTGTTTGTTTATTATAATTTATTTTATGAGGCAGTCCATGTTTCAATCGACAAATCATTTCCTCGTTGTGTTTTGTTGGTAGTCCGATAAAAAAAGAAAGCCATAAAGTATTTGATTGAAAAATACTAGAAAAAAAATATAATAATAATTTTAGAATGATTTTTTATATATTTTTATTAAAAAAGTATAGAAAAATATGTTCTCTTATTTGTACTATCTTCGTGTCTTCTGTACAAGTTGCTGCTTCTTCTTTTTTCCTTTCGCTACAAGAAGAAAGATTATATATATATATATTACAATTGACAACTTTGTTCATTAAAGATGACAATTTAACTTGATGAATATTCATCCAAGTAATTTTTTTTTTAATAATTACTTAATCAGTGGTAAGAGATAGATTGTGAATAACATAATAACATTAAAGTCAATCTTGACTCAAATATAATTCAATATATATATATATATATATATATAATTCAAATTCAAATTTAATCATAAATTAACTTGAAATTATGCATTTCAAATTTCAAACACAATGTCAAGTATCTAAATATAATTTTAAAATTTAAACATTCATATTCAGTAACTATTGGACTGTTAGCATGCTACTATATGAGTCAGATTAATTTTTTAACGTAAAAAAAATCCAAGCATAACTAATATTTTTCTAGTATAAAAAAAATAAACATGTGAGAGTTGACCCCGTGAACTCAAAAGGTTCAAAAACAACTTGGATGATATGTAAAAATATAGTTTGATTAAAAAAATTTAAAATGACATCTTTTTTAAGTGAGACGACAACATATTAGATCAATTCGGGTTAACCTTACAAATCCACGACGTGAATAATGAGACGATGATAACCCTATATAAAACAAATAAAAGCCAATTATAAGGCTTAATTCTTGATAAATTCATTGTTGGATGATAAAGTTAGGAAAAAAATCAATTTAAAAAAAAACAATAAAACAACCTCATTCTACATGGATTAATTCGCAAAATCAGTGACCTGTGTTATAAGATTATGATAACTTCACATAAAATAAACTTAAACAAATGACAAAGCTTGAATCATAATGAACTAGATATTGGATGATAGAACAAAAAAAAAATGTTTTAAAAAATTTTATATGAGCCTACTCGGATTATGAAACAACTCAATATTTAAAAGCAAAGCTAATAAAAACAAAAAAAATCAATTAAATTGGGTCACGGGTTAAGCTGGTTAAACTGCGAAGTAAAATAGTTAAAAAAAGTTGTTAAACTTAATAGAGTCCATGATTCGAGTCACGGGTTTAACAGATTAAGTTGCGAAGTTTGAGTCGATTTAATATATCATTGTCTCGATATTAAAAAAATATCATGCTAATTTTTTTTATAAAACCAAATCATGTTTTTACTGATTATTTAAATTGTATTTGAACTCACTAAATTGATTGGATCACATTCGAATAACTCTTAAATGAGTTAATTTTAAACTCATACTAGATAAGAGATCGGGTTAAAAGATTTCAAATTTGACAAGCTAAATTGAATCTAATAATAATATCAAATATTTTTTTATGACTTTAATATTTTTTTTTATGTTAAACTTTTTGTAATAAAAAATGACATTAACATCTTAAAATGGTCCCCGGAGAATCGCCTCTTGAAATTTTAAGTTAGTATATAGATAATTAAATATTATGTAGGAAAAATAGTTTATAGGTTTAAGTTAGTCGTAGTTATAAGTAAAAAATTGATAATCAGATTATATTTCATCACCAAATGAGATTGAAATCAACACAGAGAATTTAATTATCCTTCTCTTTTGGTATGGTATTAAATGTAATTGCGCTTCATTGGAAATTACCTCACCCTCCCCATCCCATGCATTAATGGCTAACACCAACGCATGCCATCGATTTGGCAATATTTTCATCCTTATTTTATAACTCCAAAAATTTAATCCGAATTTAATGTATATTGACATGATCTAGATGAATAAATATTTTTT
>Ga0325411_1006243_pt1 | contig 13118 bp, 8 predicted proteins | sample PopdelMetagenome_13_FD_206181 | JGI IMG/M metagenome (GOLD analysis project Ga0325411, IMG submission 206181) | Populus deltoides microbial communities from Bellville, Georgia, United States - Xylem-PdIQD-R4 | ecosystem: Host-associated > Plants > Phyllosphere > Stem > Wood/Secondary xylem... | reverse complement strand
CCATGGCATCTACTACCAAAGAGATTGTTTGGTTACGTTGGTTACTTGCTGATATGGGAATTTCCTTTTCTCATCCTACTCATATGTATTGTGACAACCAGAGTTCTATTCAGATTGCTCATAACTCGGTTTTTCATGAGCGCACTAAGCAAATTGAGATCGATTGTCATCTTACTCATCATCATCTCAAACATGGCACCATTGCTTTGCCTTTTGTTCCTTCTTCCTTGCAGATTGCAGATTTCTTTACCAAGATGCATTCCATCTCTCGTTTTCATTTACTAGTTGGCAAACTCTCGATGCTTGTAGCTGCCGCATCGTGAGTTTGAGAAGAGATATTAAATAATATTTATGTAGTCTTATTTATTAAGGGTAGAATAGTACTTTCAGTTTAACCTATATATACTTTATTTGTATTTAGGTTAAGACTAAGCATTCATAATATACAGATTATTCAGAATTCTAGCTTCCTTTTTGTATTCAATCTCAATTATTTTAACACTTAGCTCTAGCTTCCGCAAATCCTTCATCATATGCTTAGTCAAAATCACTCTTGCTACAAAAAGACTTTTTGAGAGAGTCCTTTTTCCGGGGATAGGTGGGATATATTGGTTTGGGAAAACTGGTTAAAAAGAGTAAGACTCCTCCCTAAATGGTTTTCACTTTTGGATTCTATAATGAATCACTACTAACTAGACATCTATACCATTTAATTCTTTTGTTTTCTCATCGATATGAGATTTGAGTGCTTGGATCTTAGACTTAAGTTGATGAAGTTTGATCTTCAACGTAGACAAATCACCGGGAGCAACTGACTTAGCTGGGTTTGATATCGATGGAGATCAGAATGATGTGGCAGATAAAGAAGACCTCAATATGGCAAGTTTTCCAAGTTGGATAGAAAAAAATGATGGAGGATACACAATGGGTCTGCATTTGGTGAATGGGAAAAGAAAACAAGAGAGGGAGAATAAGGAATTTAGGGTTTTTGTGTTTTTTTTTATTGTTGTTTTCTTTTGTAATGTCCTCCCCTTGGTTTTCTTATAATATCTCTCCTAAGTTTTCATGTAATGTCTTTTCTCTTGCTTGTGCATGCACTAGGAATTCTAAAAAGAATAACTATCATAATTTTGATGATAATAAAAATAACAAAAATACAATGTAGTTTCTAGTTTTCTTACGAGTTGACAAATTATATTTTTTATTGAAATAAATCCCTAATCTTTTAATTTTAAATTTTAATCCCTGTAAAATTAAATCAAAAGTCAACGGGTTAAAATTAAGTTATAACAATATGCACTACTATAAATTCGCTTAATTCTGTCGGTAATTTGAGGTCGCCATTACAGACAGCATTTACTCCGTCGGTAATTTCATCGGTAGATACCAATGAAATTGTGGACGGAATGTTGAGAATTAAAAAAAAAAGGGCGGTTCGCTGACGTGGAGGTTATTGCGAGTATTTTTTACTGACGGAATCACCATGGGATTCAAAATGTCAGCACCGTACAGTGACGTGACCAATTCACCGATGAAAATACCGATGGAATCACCGGGGGATTCAAACAACAGCTCTTTACAATGACTTGCCTTGTTTGCTGTCAGAGGAGCCGACAGAATCACAGACGAAATAGTCTGTCGGTGAAGCCGTCGGTAAAAGTTAATATATCCCCTCTCACTCGACCCTATCCTCCCCTATTTCTCCTTCTTCTTCCTTATCTCAACTCTCCCCAACTGCAAACAACCAGTGCTCCCCCTCAAAAAAAAATCTCCCTCTTCTCAGCACAACGAGTCATATATCTTGAAGTCTTCTTGTCACAGCATCCGTGTTCTGATTTACCAACGGATTTTTATTAGTTTTTGTAAGTAATTCTATCTTTTTAAATTTTAACATTTAAATATCATGGTTTTTATTGATTTTTTAGTATATGTATTTTGTTAGTAGATGTACATGTTTTATTGTTATTTCTCAAACAAACTTGTAGTATATGAATGTATAATTTTATACTTGTTATGGTTTGTTTTAGATTTTGTAAGATTGTATTTGTTTGTAAATTGTTGAAACTTTATTGAATTACCGAATTACATGTGTTGTTTTGAAATAATTAATAGCTTGTTTAATGGGTCCGTTTTAATTTTTATCATCAATGGTATTGCGGAGTTGTAATTTCCGTAAATTGATATATATGTATTAATTTGTATGGACGTTGATAATTGATAATGAATATTTAATATTTATGAGAAGTTGTAATTGGTTTGTTGGATAATCTCGAGGTAAACCAATATTTTTGCAAATTTATTTACCTAACATAGTTAATTAATACATGTTGTCATCATAATTTTATAGAGATTCGATAGAAGTCATGGATGATCGTTCATGGATGTATCGAGATTCACCCCAAAGATTGCGGAGGATGGATTATTGTAACGGGGTTTAGGGTTTTATTAATTTCGCAACATCTATTCCCAGAAATTTTACTGGAGACGGTATTAGGTGTTCATGCAGGAAGTGTCAAAATAAAAAGTATATGCATCCAGATGTTGTAACGATGCATCTTCTACATAAAGGGTTTATGGAGAACTACCAGTGTTGGTATGCACACAGAGAAGTATTTGTTAGTAAGAGGAGAATGGAAGGAAGGGTGGTTGGGTTAACTTCTAGTGCTAGCAAGGTGCATGAAGCGAAAAATAACAACACTAATCCTTACAGGAATATGGTTATGGATGCAATGAGAATGAATTAAGGTAATGTCAGTGAATGTCCAATTGTAGAAGAAGAACCTAATGCAGATGCAGCTAGGTTTTTTGATTTGTTGAAAGATTCTGACGAACCATTATGGGATGGCTGCACGAACCACAGTAAGTTATCGGTCATAGCATAGGTGTTCACCATCAAGTCAGATCACGAGTTGAGTGAGACCGGGTATGACAAGATTATTAAATGGGCGAGAAACATTTTACCTGAACGAACAGGTTGAAAGAGAACTTCTATGTTGCGAATTCTATGATGAAACCCCTCGGTTTAGGATACCAGAAAATTTACATGTGCCCTAACTTCTGCATGTTATACTATCTTGAAAATGCTGAGATGACCGAGTGCATGACATACGGGCATTCCCGTTACAAACCCAGAACTGGTAGGGGAAAGACTCTAATGGCATATAAAAAACTTAGATACTTCCCAATCACATCTAGACTGCAGAGGTTATTCATGTCACCAAGGACTGCTGAGAACATGACATGGCACCAATCACATGATGCGGTTGATGGAGTGATGGTGCATCCTTCTGACGATGAAGCGTGGAAACACTTTAATAGTGTGCATCCTCACTTTTCAGCTAAATCAAGGAACGTGCGTCTTGGGTTGTGTACAAACAGATTCAACCCATTTAGGTCATTTGTTGCTCCTTATTCTTGTTGGCCGGTCATACTGACGGTTTATAACTTGCCACCAGGGATATGTATGAAGCCGGAGTTCATGTTTTTATTTATGGTTATACCAGGTCCGAGCAGCCTGGTCTGAAATATAGATGTTTGTCTTCGACCATTGATTGATGAGTTGGCGCAGTTGTGGTCCTCCGAAGCTTTGACTTATGACATATCGAGAAACAAAATTTCCTTATGAGGGCAGCTTTGATGTGGACTATCAATGATTTTCCAGCTTATGGAATGCTTTCTGGTTGGAGCACGCATGGGAAACTAGCATGTCCATACTGCATGGAAAACAACAAGGTATTCACGCTAACAAACGGAGGCAAAGCTTTTTTTTTACTGTCTCCATCGTTTCTTGCCACATAATCATAGGTACAGAAAGAACAGAAAAGATTTCTTTGTTGGCAAAGTTGAAAAGGATGTTGCACCCCCGCGTCTTTCCGGTGAAGAATTGCATGATGTTGTATCAGAGTACGGTGACATTGTCTTTCATCTCTAATCAGGTAAGCAGAAGTTCCCTGGTTTTGGTTTGACCCATAATTAGGTAAAGCGAAGTATCTTTTGGGAGCTTCCTTATTGGAAGACCAATCTTCTCCGCCACAATCTTGATGTCATGCACATTGAAAAGAACGTGTTTGAGAACATTTTCAACACCATCATGGATGTGAAGGGGAAGACAAAGGACAACATCAAGGCTAGATTGGATGTAGCTTTGTTCTGTAACCGTCAAAATATGGAGTTGGTTTGTGATGAGTCACGGGTTGCAAAACCAAGAGCAAGCTTCGTGTTAGAGAAAAACACAAAACTATTAGTCTACAAATTGTTTAAGAGTCTGTGTTTTCCGGATGGACATGCCTCGAACATATTAAGGCTGGTTAATATGAAGGAATGCAAATTGTATGGAATGAAGAGTCATCACTACCACGTGTTTATGCAAACACTAATCCCATTAGCTTTTCGTAATTTGTTGCCAAAGGAGATATGGGATGCACTCACGGAGATCAGTCATTTCTTTAGAGATATATGTTCCATCAAGTTGAATGTTGATCACATTGAGAGGCTTGAAACGAATATTGTCAAGACACTATGCAAACTTGAGATGATATTCGCTCTATTTTTTGACTCAATGAAGCATCTCCCCATACATCTATCATTCGAGGCAAAAGTTGGAGGACCGGTCTAGTATAGATGGATGTACTCATTCGAACGGTTAGATATTATAGTTGCAATGTAATTCATATATAAAATATTTTATTTATTTTTTTAATTGAAAATATTTGATTAATTCAATGCAGGTACTTGTTCAATCTCAAGAAAAAGGTTAAGAACAAGGTGCATGTTGAGGCTTCGATATGTGAGACCTATATTGTTCAGCAGAGCTCAACATTTATCTCGTACTATTTCAAACTTCATCTGAGAACGAGAATCAATTGCGTTCCACGGCATGATAATGGCAGTGAAGTGTCTTCCAGTGGGAACTTGTCAATATTCTCCAATCTTGGATGACCCACACATAAAAATGCCGTAAGAGGAAGATATTTTTCAGAAATAGAGTTTAAACAAGCACACAATTATGTTCTATTTAACTGTGATGAGCTGAGACCTTTTATTCAGTAAGTGTATATATGTGTAATACTAATTAAACTTTGTCAATAATATACTGTTAATTATATATTGTAATATAATACACTCATTACCACTTGTAGGGAATATTGACAATGTTTGTTGTCCAATAACTCACAGCTGACCGAATCTTAGATCTTTTAATTACAAGATGAACAATTTGCCATATGGTTCAGAACACATGTAAGCACTATCACAAACTCATTCCCACTTGCAAAATTATTGTATGCATGTCAGTACGTGATTCTCGTTTACTGTTCATTGATGTACATTATATACAAGGTTTATCAAATGAGAAAAAGTGTTGTTAAGTCATTGTCTTTACTAAGCCTGGGCCCTGAAAGAAAAGTTAAGTGCTACAACGAGTATTTTGTCAATGGATATGTTTTCCATACTGAAGAATACGGGCATGGAAGAAAGACATATAACAACAGTGTTTGTGTTAAGGGATCGACTAGTAGTCAGTTAAAAGTTGACTACTGTGATAGATTAGAAGAGGTCGTCGAACTGCAATATCATAGCGAGCAGAATAGAGTGTTTTTATTTAAATGCTATTGGTATGACATGACTGACAGAGGAATCAGAGTTGATCCGCACTATGGTCTGGTCGAAATCAACTCAAAAGCTAGACTCTGCAACGTAAACGGTGTCTTTGTTTTCGCAAAGCAATGTCAACAAGTTTATTACACATACACCCCTTCTTTTAGAAAGGATCGATCAAGAGTGGATTGGTTGTTCATTTTAAAAACAAAACCCAGGGGTCGTGTCGAGCTTGTTTAGGATGAGGACGAAGACACAAGTGTGCGAGATGAAGTCTTTCAAGTTAGTGAGTTGGTTGAACCATATCGAGTTGCTCCTTCGATTGACTTGGAAGAAAATTCAAATTTTCGTGTTTTCGATGATAGTCTTGTTGATGTTGACGCAGAGGAGTTGAATGTTTTTTTGAGCTCTAGCGGACAAGCAAATATCAATGAAGATGATGATATCCATATTGAAGATTGTGATGAAGGTGATGACAATTCAATTAATGACGAAGAAGAAGAAAATTCGGACTAACTATCAAAATGAAACCCTGTGTAAAACATTTTTTTTCATGTAATATATATTATGGATGATATATTTTGTAACATGAAATATTTATTTTATAAGTTTATGTATTGTTTAAGCACTGTTGTTATTGTTTTGTGCGATATATAGTTTATCATTTAAGTGTTTGCAGGAAGGTAAATAGGCAATACAAAGATAATCTTACCTGTACAATGCCACAATTACCGATGTCCATACCGACAGAATAAGGTCCGTCGACATTTCACAAAGAATTCAAAAATAATTACTTGAATTGCCACAATTACCAACAACCATACCAACAGAATAAGATCCATCGGCATTTCACAGAGAGTTTGAAAATAATTACTTCAAATGCCACAATTACCGACGTTCATACCGATGGAATAAGCTCTGTCGGCATTTAACAGAGAGTTCAAAAATAATTACTTGAAATGCCACAATCACCGACTATGTTGCCGACGGATTCCATTCCGTTGGTAAGTTGTCGGTGGGTCAATATTACCGACAAAATCACCGACGAACTGTGCGAATTCCAAAGGGTAGTGCATTAAATGCATCTCTGACCGCGTCATGTTGCCGACGGAATTACCGACGGACCACGAAAAATATGGAGGGTAATTAAAAACGTTGGTGTGAAATTCAAAATTTACCGATGGATTTTCGAAGCTTCACTGATGGAATAAATTAAAATAATTTTTTTTAATTCCGTCGGTGAATTCGTCGGTAAAACTGCTCTATAAATCCCAGCGATCGCCCCTTCAGTTCATTTTTTCATTCCTCCTTAATTTCCCCTCTTCTTCGATTTTTTTCCTCTCATTTCCTTCAAGATTTCTGCAAAGGTTACTAGTTTTATTTTTTGAATCTTCATCAAATTAAAAGGTATGTGTTTCCTCTATTTCATTTTACTTTAAGGATTTTTTTTATTTTAGCTATTTTTATTTTTGTTATGTTTTTTGTTTTGGTGTATTTTTATAATGTAGATAAAGTCTTGAAATAACCACATTATTAAGGTAAGCATATTTCATTCCTAAAGTCTATAGTTTTTTTTTTTTAATTTATTGAATATATTTTATTGTTGTATTGGCATAATTATTGAATAATTTGTTGAATTGTAATTGTTAATATTGAATTTACCTTAGAATTAGTAATTGAATATGTTGGAATAATTAGTAATTTTACTCTATTATTGCATGATTTGTGTTTAATTATTTCCATTGATTTTAATTGTTAGTCTATAGTTTTTTTTTTTGAATTTATTGAATATATTTTATTGTTGTATTGGCATAATAATTGAATAATTTGTTGAATTATAATTGTTAATGTTGAATTTACCTTAGAATAAGTAATTAGAATAAGTAATTGAATATGTTGGAATAATTAGTAATTTTACTACATTATTGCATGATTTGTGTTTAATTATTTACATTAATTTTAATTGTCAGTCTAGAGTTTTTTTAAAATTTATTGAATATTTTTTATTGTTTGTATTTATATAATGATTGAATAATTTGTTGAATTGTAATTGTTAATGTTGAATTTACCTTAGAATAAGTAATTGAATATGTTGGAATAATTAGTAATTTTACTAAATTATTGCATGATTTGTGTTTAATTATTTGCATTAATTTTAATTGTTAGTCTAGAGTTTTTTTTTGAATTTTTTGAATATTTTTTATTGTTTGTATTTATATAATGTTGAATATATTGTTAATGTTGAATTTACCTTGTAATTAGTATGAATGTTATATGTATAGATGTTATGTTATATATACAATAGTAGTATAGATGAAGTCAATTGGTTGTGGCTTTTGTCAATATTTGTAGGTTTGTGAATTTGGATAGTACCTGCCACAATGACCGACGAATATACAGACGGATATCTTTGGTCGGTATTCCAAACACTCACCGATAATTTTACCGACGGTATGCATTCGTCGTTATGTCACACTATCACCGACGGGATAAATCCGTCGGCATATTTCAAGCGGGAAACCTTTTTTTGGCGCGCAATTTCCATCTGTAAAACCATCAGCAAATATTTTTTTTATTTTTCCGACAAATATAGCGACGAACTCTGGTATTACCGACGAAAAGAAAGCCGACGGACATATTCTGTCGGTGAGGACGTCGATAAATAAATTATTGACGAAATCTTAATCATATACCGACGGAATATTGCCGCTGGTAAAACTGTAAAATCTTATAATGATGGTTGTCATGTTGTGGTAAAAGTAATAATCCAAGATGTTTGAATCAAGAATTGAAAAAATTGTTAGAAGTGTATACGTGATTGTTGATAATTTATGATGTCTTAGATATAAATTCTATAAATATTTTGGTAGAAATTTTGGTAAAGGACTAATTAATAAGCACTGATACTATTTTGAAAAGGAATGTAGTTATATATATATATTAAAAATTTTAATATAGTTTTCAATGAACCATGACTTATAAAAAATTAACCTTAATTGAAAATAGGGGACATTACGCTTTTCTTTCTATTGAAAACATGGTATCTAAGCTACATTTATGAAATTCTTGACCACTTGATTTTCCCCTATTGTTGTATATTTTTTTTCTTTTCTTAAAGACTTTGAATCCTATAAAAAAAAAAACCAATACAACAATCATTCTTTCTTTAATATATTAAGAGAAACATATTGTATATTGTTTGTGTGTGATTATAATAATAAAAAAAAAGAATAGAGAGATCTGAAAAATTTACAACTTCTCGAAATAATAATTTGGAGATCCATCCAATTTTGATCAAACACTTCGATTGGAGTCGGACGTGGTCTAATTGAGCTGAAACTTTGCATGCAAGTTCACGACATGAGGTTCTATAGTATGAATGGTGGAGATTGAAACATAATTGATGTTTTTGGCAATGAACAATAATTTTTATTTTATGATTCACACAAAAAGGAGAAAAACTTATATTTGTTATTTTATGATTAATTTGGTTATCTCCAATTAGAGAGAGAGAGATAGAGTGATCAACAATGGATATGGATTCTTCAAAATATTATGAGAATTTTATTTATATTGCCAAGCTCTCTAGGAAAGTTGAGTGGTATAATGAAATGATGAGGACAATGAAGAAAGTGCCAAATTTGACGTTGAATTAACAATTAAGAAAAGATAATTACTCTATTTTTTTTTCATATGGTATAAAGGAATTAAATTGATGAGACTTTTTGTAAAAAAATTGGGTAATGATAATTTTTTTCATTTAAGATTGGGTTGAATTTTCTTATTAAAAGCACGTTTGTTTTTGTATTTGAAAAATGCTTTTAAAAAAATTTGAAAATTTTTTATTTTTTTTCTTTACTCCAAATTAATATTTTTATTTTTTTTCCTCTTGAATTTTTTTCTTTTTTTGTTATGTAATTATTTTTCATACGGTAAAGAGAAAATAAATTGTTGGGACTTTTTTTATATTGTATAAAAGTTGGGTGATGATAATGTTTTTCATTTGAGGTTGCATTAAATTTTCTTATTAAAGCATGTTTTTTTTTTTTAGTTTCAAAAATGCTTTAAAAAAATTTTGAATTTTTTTCCCTTTAATTCAAATTAATATTTTTGTATTATTTTTTATGTGATTAAAAGTCGCGTAGGTTCCCAAAACTTTGAATTTTCCAAAAAACAAAAGTGACTAGAGGCCTCATATAAAGCTAAGGCATTGATTAATATAGCACAGTGGAAGAAGATTATTGGGTTTGGCTCGATAGCCAGACCCAAAGTTTTTTAGTCAAAAAATGATACTGGGTTGTTGGGTCCTACTGCCATAATGACCCAATAGCGTTAGGTTTGGCTACTCAGTAGGACCCAATATTTTAATTTTTTTTCTTTTCTCTTATTTAATTTTTTTCATACGGTAAAGAAAAATAAATTAATGGGACTTTTTTTATGTTATACAAAAGTTGAGTGATGATTTTTTTTTTAATTTGAGGTTGTGTTGAATTTCATTATTCAAGCATGTTTGTTTTTACATTTCAAAAATGCTTTAAATTTTTTTTATTTTTCTTTAATTCAAATTAATATATTTTTTTTATGTTTTTTGTATTATTTTGATGTGATGATATAAAAAATCAATGTTAAAAAATAAAAAAATATTATCTCAATATATCTTTTAAAAAATAATTGTTACGTAATAATATAATAACTAGCATAGTGACCCGCACTCCGCAGCAGGTCAATAACAAATTTTTTTTTTTAAATGTAAAAATGTTTGAGTTGGGTTAAAAGCACATAATATATTTTAACCATCATTATTTTCAAATAAAGTATTTTCTACAGTAGCACCATAAATAGTGCATAACAGGGCAGCGCCTAACACACTGGCAACTAATTTTTTTCCCTTTAATTTTTTTTCCCTTTAATTTTTTTTTCCTTTTAAGATATTTTCAATTTTATGCTTTTTCCTCTTGAATTTTTTTCTTTTCTCTTTTGTAATTTTTTTTCATATTGTAAAGAAGAAATAAATTGATGAGACTTTTTTTATACTGTAAAAAAGTTAGGTGATGATAAATAATTGTTTCTCATTTGAGGTTGGGTTCAATTTTCTTTTTAAAAATGCTTTAAAAAATTAAAAAAAATTATTTTTTTAAGATTAAATTAAATTAATATTTTTTTGATGTTTTTATATTATTTATATATTTTTTAATATTTTCGTGTTCCTAACATGTTTTCACATTGCTGTGATATCAATAACGAACAGTGAACGCCAGTAGAGCTACAAAGGAAGTTCTAATTAGCAATTGAGCACACAGGCTTGCTGCACATCACTCACAGACTGGATCTCGACAAAAATGTTAATTATGGAAATTAATTAATATTGCCGTGATTCCAACCCTCTTGTTTAGCCATCAACTAATTAAGGGAGCTCTCCTTGCGAGGAAATATTCGCAATTGAATAATTCATCCCTCAGCTCCATATTCAGCACCACATGAAGACTGGGCAATATCTATAGATCCAAGTTCCGAAGACTTTTCTGAACCATTGCCTGTTGTGGTCGGTTAGTACACTACAACAGCTAAGCACTGCACTCCCTCAGATTTTGCTTCGTATTAACACTCAACTTGTTCACTGGTGGCCAACTTGTGTTAGTGACGTAAGGGACCTCTCCTCGTGTGGAAATATTCGCTGAAAGGATTTGTTGGTTACAAGATGGGTGTCTTTAGAAACATGGTGTAAATTATATTTTATTATATTTTGATTTTTTTATTTGAAGTAAAAAAATTATATAATTTTAGATTGTTTTGATGTATTGATGTTAAAAATAATTTTAAACAAAAAACACTTTGAATCGTCACCACTACCATAATCTCAAACACACTATTAATCTTGCTATACAGCTGCGGATTGAAGATGACTTTGTTTATCAATTTTTTTATTTCAATCATTTTTTTTTGTTATCCTAATCATTTTTTTTTTTAAATTTGATTCATCTATAGTCTTTCTTTGTTTATTTGAATTAAAGTCATCTTATCCAACCTAGTCGGATCTATAACCCGAGTTGTATTTTTTTTTTCTTTTAAAACATGATTGTGATAGTTGAATATTATTTTTTATACAAAACAAAATAGTCTAGCCCAACGGCGAAGCACGGGCTCCAATTATAGTTAACATATACTAAAAGGAGTTGACTTTTCACTGTATAAGTGAATAATAAAATGTTAAGCCCTTTTTCACCTTGGTCCTCAAGACTTTTTAGGCCTTTTTTTAAATAAAATTTAAACTTTTTTTTTTTTCAATTTCATCCTCCAACATTAGGCTTATGAGGTATTGGATTTCATAATTTTTTTTTATTTACTTTCTATAAAGTTATCCCGATCTCATGACTCAGGTCATGAGTTTTGCAGGTTAGTCATTTTGACTCATGTCATTTTTTTTCATTTTTTAATTAATTTGTTTTCAACTTCATCATTCAAAATTGGGTTGATTGAGAATTGATTTTAATTTTTTTATTTGATTTCTATAGGGTTATCATGATCTCATGATCTAGGTTGCGAGTTTTGCAAATTAGCTATGTTGACTTAGGTCTTTTTTCCTTTTTAAATTGAATAATTTATTTTCCAATTTCATCATTCAATATTGGCTGTTAAACCTTTATAATCTAGCACAAGAGTATTCAATCTCATTCTCGCTACACTTAAACACCTTGAAATCATATAGGTGTTATCTTGTGAGATATAGAGATATTAGAACTTCAATTATATTATTCATTCTATTAAGAGAGATAGTTGTGATAACAAAGTGACCCTTATAAACCTTTGGGAGTTAGACAAAAACTCTTAGTATTGGTGAGGTAATTTCACTAAGGAAAAAAAATCTTAAAGATGACATATCTTCAAATGGAAAAGATCTTGAAGAGAGAATATCTTCAAGTAATATAAAAATCTTGGTGTGGATTCATCAAGTGGCTATTGTACTTTTGAACTTGGACTCGCAAATGAATACAATACTCAAATATGGTTTAGTAGTTGAGGTATGAATGCAGGCTTGTTAAACCATGTTCAGAATGAGTTAGTAAATTCTTTACATTATCTCTTTACTTTGAGTACTTTAATTATATTGTTAGTTATTGTACTTGAAGTAATTTACATTATCTGTATAGTGTTATGATACATCAAATTAACCCCTCCTCTTAGGTGTTAAGTTCTCTTAATCCTTGAATAACAATTTTCTTCTACTCATCGTAGCATCAAAGATAATGAACTATATATAGATGATATTATTTCTTCAACAATGCCTTTTTTATTATCAAAATTTATTGTTTTTCAATTTATCATCACAAAGTTATGTTAGCATCATTTAATGTGTTTGAATTTGCTTTGCTTTGCATAAACTTGTGTATGAAAGAGATTAATTTGCAAAACTTCCAAAATTAAATTAAAGAATAACTTTATGAAATATTTTAAGATGGTCATTAAAAAAATTTGAAAGACTAAAGAAAAAAAAACAAAACGCACAATTAAGAAGGCATAAAAAA
>Ga0325411_1006242_pt1 | contig 13119 bp, 9 predicted proteins | sample PopdelMetagenome_13_FD_206181 | JGI IMG/M metagenome (GOLD analysis project Ga0325411, IMG submission 206181) | Populus deltoides microbial communities from Bellville, Georgia, United States - Xylem-PdIQD-R4 | ecosystem: Host-associated > Plants > Phyllosphere > Stem > Wood/Secondary xylem... | reverse complement strand
ATTTGTTGTTAACATAAGTTATAATCATGAATGCCTGACAACATTTACAAGTATTAGCATTATTCGAATAAGATAACTAATGTAATCATGTTAACAATTTATAATCTGATTGGAACCTCTTTTGTGTATGGTTTCCAATTGAGTAATAAAAAGAGTTTATAATATACTTGTTTGAAATACCATTAGTGGATCCTCTAACCTTGATAATTATTTTATCCTTGTTTAATCCTTACATCAATATCACATCTCAAAGCTCTCTTTAACTTATTGTTGTTGTTGTTGTTGTTGTTAACTATAATTTATATAGTTAACCTCCCTGTGGTTCGACCCCGGTCTTGCCGGGTTATTTATTACTTCGACACTCCTACACTTGGGAGAAGACATCAATCTTTTGGTCGTGTCACCTGCAATTTAAGATGCTTTAGGGTTAGACTTGTTTTTATGCAAAAGATATTATGGAGCATACACCCTAAGGATAGGTTCTAGTTCCTTTACGTGAGACATAGGGTAGGTTTACTACTTGGTCTCTAAAAAGGGTCTCTTGTTGTCCCGGTAATCACCCTCGTAAAGGCAATATGGGGGTTCAGTAGATAGTGAGACGACACGTGTACCAATCACTATTAGTCTAAACACTTAGCAAAGAGTTGGGGTTTACACAAACTTAAACCTTGACTCAAGTCATAAGACAAGCTGCTAGTCCTCCACTTAACTTAAAATTTAATGTGTGCCCTTGAAAAGATAATAATAATAATAAAATGATGAATGACTATATCATGTATGACATAATGTAAAAATACATGCTAAAGCTTTTAAACAAAGTATCATTCATATTATATAAAAAAACCAACAATACATAGCATAAAGAAACAAATTACCAAGCCTAGTCCTAGGGTCCCCTATGGAGTCGCCATCCTGTCGCACCCTTGCGGCGGAGGGCAGTATCGCGGCGACCCTCGATTGATTTCAGGCTATTTGTTTTTTTGAATAAGGGAGTCGCCACCTAGTATTATGGTCACTAGGAACCCTAACTGGTCTTTCAGAGATTCTAAGGTAAGGGACTGGTTGCATAAAGGGAAGGTATAAGCACCCCTAGTACGCCCTACCTAAGGTAAGCTGCTTGGTGTTTGGTTTACCTTATAATTGCTATGGTATTGGTGTTCTCTTAATTAGTTTTCCTAGGATAGGTTTGCTATGATGAATGGATTTGGGTTCAAAGTCTAAAAGCAAGAACCCTTGGCCAATATGGATCACACCTTTAGATGTGTCTACAAAGTACCAAGGAGAACCAATGCAGATCTTTTGAAATCTGTGTTTGATGCAAACTAGATTTATTAAGATTGAAATCCAAGGAGATTCCATGTGCTTTAAAAGCTCATTTTTCCCTTAGTATTTCAAGAGTTTGAAACTCGTAAATTGCAAGAAGGAGAGACAAAAATTTAGAAATCTAAGGAAATTCAGTGCGCTTTAAAAGCCTATTTTTGCCTTAGTGTTTCATACTCTCACGGCTCATAAACCGTGGAGTCAAAAATTCAAATGTCCTCAATTATAATCAAGGCTTCTTTCAATTATGTTTGATAATGACTTATTATTCCTAGAAAAATATTTTGGATAGTAACCACTTGGGGTTTCTTTATCCAAACATTAACAACGAATAATAACAAGTTATTCCCAATTATATTTTGGATATTCATCCATTTAGGATTTCTAATTCCAAACATTAACAGCGAATAATAACAAGTTATTCCAAATAATATTTTGTAGATTCATCCCTTTGGAATTTCTTTATCCAAATGTTAACGGTGAATAATAGATGAATTCCCCCAAAAATAAGATTTTTGTATTTTTTGGAATATTGGCCAACACCCTTTGGAGTTTTACAAACATGTTGTAAAATCCAGAATGCAAGAAAATAATTTTTTTTTGTTGAAGAAATCCATGTTTAAACATATTTTTTTAAAACTTCAAATATTGGTTTTTTTATTTTAAAAAAGGAGGAAATTCAAAATATGTTAGGGTATTAGTCATATGCAACATAAAAAAACATTTTTTATATTTTCTTTGTAAAAAACACATCACAGTTAATCGCAATTAAACATTTGAGTCAAATTCTTAAGGCTTTAATAAATCAAATATTAAATCCCAGAATATATCTACATGTTCTTACATTTTTCACGGGAAATACAACATGATTTTATTTGTCCTTTAGATACTTGACCATATACAAATTAAAACATTAAATTCATTTTTTTTTGTCTTTTTGATTTTATAATTCAATAGCATACATAAAAAAATACAAACACACACATATATGTTTTTATTATGTTTTTCTCATACATTATCTTGTACATTAAAAAAATAACAAAAAATCAAATACAATTCAAAAATTACAAAATAAACCCTAAAACTCTACAAGAATTGCAGGGAAGGCCTTTTGTAACTGCAGGAACAGTGGCTGGAAGGTTTCTGGGCATTTGAACAGTGGCGGTGCGTGGGTTCACGCGCCACTGCAAAAATCCACGCAGAAAGGGGGGTCTGGAACGGTTTCCTCCTCTCTTCTCTTCCCTGCCTGTGGTAGCTTTCACTGTGACCTGCAACAAGAAAAGAGAAACACAAGCAATCTGTTTTAAGTTTTTTTGTAGATTGGTTTTCTTCTGCTTTCCATTCTGATCAGCTGATCTGGAGTCGGGTTTAGTGCACGCGCCACCAACAGGGCAGGCGTATGGATGGCTAGATCGGCGACTTCTCCTCTCCTCCTTCATTTCTACATCGGCGGTGTCGCCCACCACTTCCATGGCTGGGAGATCGGTGCCTTAAAGTCTTGGTTTTCTACCCCTTCACCCTTTCTTGGCTGTCTTTTGAGTGGATTTTGTAGAAGCCGGTGAGCATGGAGGCTGAGTTGTGGTGGAAGACCGACCTGGGTTCTGTGAGAAAGGGAAGATCTGTGGCTAAGAAGGGGAAGGTCTGTGGAAGTGGGGGGTGTTCGGGTAGCTGGTCTGTGGGAGAAGGAAGAAGCTGGTCTTCGTGTGCTGAAAAATAGCGATGGGGAAGAGAGTCCCTCTCTGGCTCTGAGAGTTGGGGAAAAAGAAAGGGAAATGGGGCTGGTTTGTTGGCTGGGACTTGAAGATGAGAGGAAGAAAGATCAGGGAAGAAAGGCCTGGTGGTGGCCAATAGTGTTGTCTTGGCTGCAAGGGAGAGTGATGGTGAGGGAAAGAAAGAGGGTGAGGGGTTGTCTTCGGCTGATTTGGGTTTATGAGGGGGTGGCTCTGTGTTGTTGAGGTAGTGAGAGGGAAAGGAGCGGGGATGGCTGTTTGAGGCTTGGGGGTTCTGTGACCAAAATCTCCAAAGCCGGGGGAGATGCTGGTGGCATATTGGATCGACTTTGGTTAACCCTTGAAATTCATAACTCGGGTTATGATGCGAACCCTACATATATAAGGATTCGTGAACCCATAGATAAATTAATTTCCTCCCAAAAAAAGCTAAGATCATGTTTGAATTTGAGCTTAACCTAACAAGAACCTTGTTCTGAAACCAAGACTATAAAAAAGACCACTCCTACCATAGCGCCTATATCAAGACATGACCGAGAAGTATAAAAAAACCACAAAGATTAGATAATCCTTCAATAAATTTGAGTAGTTCAATCAAGAATTAAAATATAAGAATCACTCACCATATACAGACACAATATATTTTTTTTATTGTCAAAACTGGATAAAAATCATTATATAAGATTATTTATAAGTAAACCCTAAAACCATAGTTTTTAGACCCGGCACGGTCCAAGGCCCAGGTTCCGGGTTTTGACCGTGTCAATTCTTTTAAAAAAAAAATCAAAATGACGTTGTTTTAGTTTAAAAAAATCAGCAGGTTGCAATCAGGGTTTTGACCGAGTATTTCCGGGTCCATTGGGTTGCCTGCTCAGCCGGGTCACACTAGGTTTTTCCTTCCCCTGTTTTTTCTTTAACCCAACCCAGTTCCAGCCCTAGGTCTACCGTGTCCTAGGTCCACCCCCCGGGCCAGGCCGGGCTGGGTTTTAAAATTATGCCTAGAACTAATGGGTTAGACATGCACTCAATTTAAATAAAAGCCCAAACTAGTTAAAATAAGGTTTGAAGTAATAAAAGCAAGTCAAACAATAGTCTTAGATTATTTTTCACTTTTTTTCACAAATAATAGTGAAAAATATCGAAGATAAATAATTGTTAAAGAATCATTGCTAAACAAAAGCTCTTTGTAAAATAAAAATTAATTTATGATCAATTAATTCTTTTTGTTTGATATAAAATCATTGTAAAATAAGTAAGTCAAAGGGTGCCACATAAGTCCCCAATAGCATTAAAGGTTCCTTATAGTGAATGAAATCCATACCTCTTAAAAAAACAATATTATTTTTTCCTGTTTTTGCACTTTATTGACAAATTCTAGACCCAACTTCAAATACGTTGTTCTCTTTTATTCGGATGAATTAGTAAGATTACAATATATTATTGAAAAGTTACAAATATCTAGTTTCCAACACAATAATAGCATCCAGTTAAGACCTAAAAAGTAGACAAGAGGTCCAGACTGACATATTTAAGTATTTTTAACCCAAGCCTCTTGACTTAGCTTATTAAAGTCTTTTGGACCACTTAATTTTAGGCCTTAGAATAAACTCAATAAACACTCGTAATAAATCATTTGATGTCGTAGCCAGGATCACATCAAGTCATGAATACGACCATAATGAGCTAACCCGGTTGACCCATTTATCTTTTTCTCTACCATTCTTCTCTCCACGATTGGGCTCAAGTGAATTGAAAATTTATTCGATAATCATTTAAAGATTTATTAGATAATCATTGAATAAATTGAATGAAGAGGGCAAAAAGTGTCTAACAAGGGTAACACTTGCACTAATATGTGAGGAAGGTTGTCTTGGGAAGGTGCATGTAATTTTCTCTAAGCTCTGATAGTGGCCTTAGTTGTGCCATTGGAATCATCTTGACCAGCGTCCTTTTATGGCAGCACATGATGGCAATGCAACTTTGATGCATCTGTAGTGATTTTTTGTTTTTCTTTTTTTTTTCTCTCCCCTCTCCTCGACCTTTATGCATGATTTCTTCTCTTTTTCTCTTCAATGATGAAAAAGGGTTGCATTTTTCTTTTCTTCTTTTTATTTTTTGATTGTAGTTTTTTTATTCTCAATCTTTTAAAAAACAAAAATTCTAAATAATTCTTTTTAAAAATCCATCGTCAACTTAATGACATGATATTTTTTCTTCTTCTTAATTTTGGCACTTGGCCATTTTACCATCTTTGCCTTTTAACAAATAAAAGCACCAATTAAAAACAGAAAAAAAAATTGCTCAGCCCATGCTTTTCTTTTCGTGATTTTTCTTATTTACAATATCAGATTATTCATTAAAAAGATATACCATGTAATTTTAAATTAAGAGTATTGTTAATTTAATTTAATTCCACATATATTCTAAACAATATAATTAAATATAATTAAATGATTTAATATTTTGTTCCATATAATAAATTTATAATTAAATTTAAATTATATATAAAATTTAATTTAATTTCACATGAAATTCAGTTTAAACATGCTGTTAATTTAACGTAAGAGTGAGTCCAAGATCGAAAAATTCAGAAGGAAGAGACAAGAAATCCGAGTCCCACCAACGAAGACGTTTTAAATGACATGAGATCCAGTATTTCCATCCAAAGAAAAGGACTCTTTTTTCTAATCCTTCACTTTCCTCTTTCAATAGATGAAACGAAACTCCCTTGAAAAAGAGAGTTAAACATTCACTTTGATTCTATCCTCAATAAAAGCTGGCATAAATAATCCTATTACCCAAAAAGTGTGACCCAGTTCCACTCCCCCCGCCCCCCCCCCCCCCCCCAAAAAAAAAAAAAAAGACGTTATAAATGACATGAGATCCAGTATTTCCATCCAAAGAAAAAGGACTCTTTTTTCTAATCCTTCACTTTCCTCTTTCAGTAGAAGAAACGAAACTCCCTTGAAAAAGAGAGAGTTAAACATTCACTTTGATTCTATCCTCAATAAAAGCTGGCATAAATAATCCTATTACCCAAAAAGTGTGACCCAATTCCACTACCCAAGCTTGCCTCCCCCCCTCACAATTCATTCAAACTCTCTTCTCATACAAGTAAAACCCCCCATCATCCATCCATGATCACACACACTTAACATCACTCTTTCTTTCATACTGTTGTGTTATTTTTTTCCCCTTTGCTTTACATGTTGTTTCCATGTTTGCAGAGATTGTCCAAAAGAAAGTTGTTGATTTGCAACATTCCCATCTGGTGAAGTTTTGATTTTGTTTCCCTTTTGGTGGTGATTTCTTCCTTTTTATCTGTACTATTTGTTTGGACCTTTATTTATTTATGAATTATAAGGGCTCTGGGTCTTGAAGTCAAGTAAGTTAGCCCATATGTCCAAAACCAAAGTTTGTTGATTCTTGTAAATTAAAACTTTGGTTTGGCCATTAGGGAGGACTTTTAATGTTTATATAGTAGTAGTAGTTTAAGAGTGTTTTGGGATCCAGTTCGTTTAGAGTTGAATTCAGAAAAAATTGAAACCAAGATAAGATGGCAACTCAGGAGGGTAAGGACCCAGGTATAGTTACTACTGTTAGATTGAATCAAAACAGGCCTTTGCCTTCGAGACTCCTTCAATTTTGCTTGATGTTTTTGGTTCTCGGTCTTGGGATTTCTATCGTCAGTATAAACATGATTCGATTTTTTGGAGTCCGAACTGGAGGCCCTGCAGCAAGGTCTAATATCATTTTCCCTTGCTTTGAAGAGTCCGATAGTATAGAGAAATGGATTAGGCCTCCATCAAACCTGATGCATAAGATGAATGACACAGAGTTGTTTTGGCGTGCTTCGTTTGTTCCTGGGATTAATCAATATCCTATTAAGAGAGTACCGAAGATTGCCTTCATGTTCTTGACAAAAGGGCCATTGCCATTGGCACCTCTTTGGGAGAGGTTTTTCAAGGGGCACGAAGGCCTTTATTCGATTTATGTTCATTCATTGCCATCTTATGTTGCGGATTTGACACGATTTTCAGTGTTCTACAAGAGACAAATCCCAAGTCAGGTATTAGGAACCTTCTCTTCTTTATGTATGTGTATGCATGACTTGCTGTATTTGTTCTATTTGGGAGCAATATGACTGCTAGCTTCTATTTACTGTGTTGGATGCCTCATTTGAAAATGTTTAAATTGTTTCTCTGAGAAATCTTAGATGTCTCCATAATTTGTGAATTTCACTTTGTTACTGTATTTATATTTTTGAGGTGCATGTGAGTCTGTCCATAATTAATCACTTTGAGAAGAAGCAACTTGTCATTATTTTGTAAAAGTCAGTGATTCCATCTAAAGTCAGGAATTGCCGATGATCAGATTGGATCTTTTTTTCTGGGCTTCTTCTAAGCTTGCTGCAAACTCTCGCATAATCCATTTTTATTTCAGTCTTTGGTAGTTGAGATCAACAGCTGTGGTGAAGTTTTAGTAATTTTCTGCTTAATCAAGATCACTGTTATCCTTCTCATATGGTTCTGGGCTTCATGTTAGACCATCACCCAGATTCACTTGAGCAATTTGAATTATGTGTTCTGCAATTTAGAGGAAATACTCTGATTGTTGCACCATATTTGAATGGTGAATCCTGATGCGTGGGGTGGGGTGGGGTGCAAAACAGATGGTTGGCATTACCTGAAAAGGAAGAAAAAGAAAAGGTTATTGAATGTGATACGATCACATTATGACACAAATAGGCATAGAAACTGTACAAAATGAGTTTGGTTCAAAATGACTGTTTGAAGTTGGTTGCATTAGATGGTTCAACCATGTACAATAGAGACTGTTGACTACATTAGGGGATAGTTAAGAATCTTGACTTTGAGGGTAGAGGGTGACTTCAAAGGTAAAAGAAGTTCACAGTGGCATAATGTTGAGAAGGGCTTCTTGTGCCTTAGCATAGATGGAAAATTAATAAGCTGGAACTAGGACATTTAAGTATTTCTTAATTTTTTTAATTTTTATAACCAAAAATAATATGATAGGGAAGGATTATGAAAAATTGATGAAGCTGACCTATAAGTTTGAACAGAAGGAACTCTATCCTTCTTTTAAGATAAGGGTTTACATCCATGGTTTTTGGTCAGAAAAAAAAAAAAAACAGAGAGACAGACTGCAACCTGTCAGAGGCTTAGCTTGAAGCGACAATTTTGAGAAGGAAATTATATGATTTTTTATGTATCTGATTTCTGGTATTCATGTTCCATATTCACACTCTGTTCGTAGTTTCTTCAAAATGTTTCATATTTAATTTTAGATTTTCCTGACAAAGGTGGAAATTAATTGGTATATTGTTTTAGTTATGATTGGGCAGTGGGCATAAATTTAGGTTGCATTTAATACATGTTACTTGCTTTTACTTTTGGAATTTTTTTTAAAGAAATCTAACTGTACCATAACTTTATATTTGAGAAGTATTACTTTAATTTTTTTTATTTTTAATAATAGCAATATAATCTCAATAGTATATGTATGAAACCTGCATTCCAAATTTTAGAAGAGAGAAGTTAAGACTTGTAGGCTGTCATTGTTTGACGTCACATTGGATGCTGTTACAGAGAGAGAATGTAGTCGAGCTTGATTTCCAAGTTCATTTGGTCTTTGCTAGCCATAAGTATGAAGTATGGTGATAGTTGCAATCCCAAACAGTGACCTGTAAGTGGTTGCATTATCTTTATGGTAGCTGTTGAAGTGGACTTTTACAAGGAAAAAGGAAAAAAAAAACTGTTTAAGCATTTTGTGAGTATCATTATATTTGCACTCTCACAATTGAAATGATGATCATTCATGTGTTGATTCTGTGCAGGTGGCAGAGTGGGGTATGATGAGCATGTGTGATGCGGAGAGGAGACTCCTTGCAAATGCATTGCTTGATATCTCTAATGAATGGTTCATACTCTTGTCTGAGTCCTGCATTCCGCTCCACAATTTTGGCATTATCTATCGATACATATCAAAATCACGATACAGCTTTATGGGTGTATTTGATGATCCGGGTCCATACGGGAGAGGACGCTATAATTGGAACATGCAACCTGAGGTCATGCTTGAACAGTGGCGCAAAGGGTCTCAGTGGTTTGAAGTGGATAGAAAGCTTGCAGTCAGTGTAATCGAGGACTCTACTTATTACCCAAAGTTTAAAGACTTCTGCCGACCGGGATGTTATGTGGATGAGCACTACTTCCCTACAATGCTGAGCATCCAATTTCCACATGTCTTGGCAAACAGAAGTGTTACCTGGACAGACTGGTCAAGGGGTGGTGCTCACCCTGCTACGTTTGGGAATTCTGATATTACAGCTGAATTCTTCAAGAGGATGTTTGAAGGACAATCATGCTTGTATAACAACCAGCCAGACAACGTCTGCTTTCTCTTTGCAAGAAAGTTTGCTCCAAGCGCTTTAGAACCACTATTAGACTTGTCACCAAAAGTTTTGGGGTTTTAAAATAAACATGGTTATTTAGAACCTGAGCCCATAAGCGGTGTTTTTAGGCTCTGTGATCTAACTAGATCTGGTTGATATACTCGTAAGGAGATTACAGATTTTCATTTTAAAACATCAAGGTCAAAGAACTTGTGATGTATAGATATTTAGATCCTAAAGCGTTTTCATACAACACCTTGACTTAATAGTATCAGTCTATCAGTTGCCTTTCAGATATAATTCCTGTTGTGACGTAAATATTCGACAAACCCTTTCAGGCTTATTTTTGTTGAAATGTGCTTCCATAGCACCACTTGGGGAGCCTCTCCACATTTCACCATGATTTGCACAATCCCTCGGTATGAATCACATACAGCAACGTGTCTTAAGAACAAAATGAAAGGGTAGCGGGAAGTGATAATGGAAGCCTATCCACATCGCATTGGATTGGCATTGTTGCCCTATTGATGTAACTAGAAAGTGAAGCCCGTAGCTTCAAATTGTTCCTCAAAACTTAATTAAAGGAAATTAACAGGTGTTTTTTAATTAAAAATATATTAAAATAATATTTTCTTTCAGATTTTTTACATTAACGTATCAAGAATCTTAAGAAAACATTGAAAAGTAAAAACAAACACAATGCCACAAGTGATTTGCCAGAATATTTTCTTCGCTTTCAAGTAAGAGGAATTTAAGATTTATGAAGTCAGCCAAGAGCCTTAGAATTCATCGCGATAATTTTCCTCGGGCAAAGTAACTTCTGGTTGGGTTTTGAATAAGATACCTAGCAGCCATAGCTGCATGGAGTGCAGCACCATAAGGAAGTGCATCTTCATTGATTTCAAAGTCGGGTGAGAGAGTGGGGGATGAAGCTGCTTATGTGTCTCATTCTGATCCCATCAATGGTTCGAAAGTAATCGTGCAAGTCTCAATCATTTATGGTAGGAGAGAAATAGGGTTTATCTTTCTCGAAGAAATCAATAACTGCTTTGCACCTTTGTACTGCAGCTTGCCATGTGACAACCTGTAATTGAAGAGAAACTGGCTTGGTCATGGTGAAATATAAGGAAAGCAAATGGCAAGCCTGTTTAGAAGTTTGAGAATGCAATGGAAAAGCATACCAAAATAAATGCCAGTCATTGAAATAAAAATGGAAAACATTTTTAATTATGAAGACAATGCATGGAAAGAAAGATCACGGATCACAATGTTAGATGAGACTTTTGTCCACAAAAAGTAAAACTGAAAATTCAATAAAATTTGTTCAGAGATATTAATTTTTATACAAAATTCAACAACAATACTATGGGTTTGGTCCTTCTCTTTTCTGCCATAACCCATGTAAACTAATAAAAAAAAAACAACTTAATTTTTTTTTATTCATATAAGTGATTAGGTATAAAATATTGTGTTTTTGAATATTATAAACACAGTGAAAACTATGAAACAAAATTATTCAAAAATCCTTAGGATCTTGTTAGATGAATTTAAAGTTGTTTTGAGATTTATTACCTGAAGATTTGATCTTCTTCGGCTTTGAATAATTCCTTGAAGACTGAGTTGTTCCGCCTCCAATAGTAATCCACACGAACCACCCGTGAGAAATCTTTTAATTCCCTATTTAAGAGATTGTTATGTCTAGAGTTCTATTGTGTATGTCTCTTAAAAAAAAAAAGGCATAGCTTACTATTTATAGAGAAATTTTTAAAAAAATCCTATAAATCGATAAAATATCAATTTGCTCCTTAAATGATATCCATATATTAATTCATGACAATTTTAGAATTTAACTCAATCAAGTCCTTACTTGATTTTTCTATGTCTATAAATTTAATCATTGTATTAATTATAATCTAGTCCTTAATTTATAAAATATATTTTAATCATCCCAGTTTTAGTCATACTTAATTAAATCATTTGGGTTTAATTTTTGACTAATGGTTCTTAATGTGTTAGGCTCCTAACATGTTGGTCTAAATATAAATTATAACTATAATTAAATAGAATTAAATAAATTAAACAATTTAATTTATTATTGATTCAACAATTGATTAATTTATATTTTAAGTTCAAGTGCATCGTTTAACAACGTGTCATGATCCCCCAAAAATTAGAAAAGTCATTAGTGGTTTGACTTAACCTTTTAGTGACTGATTTCTTGGTGTAATTAATATTCTTTCATCAATAATTTTCTGATTTAAAATTAAAGCATGAAGTATATATGTCATGTTAAATTATGTTTATTCTCCACATAATAGTCATTGATCATTTGAATAAGATTTGAAACTCTTTTCAAATCTCATTCCACCTTACTCAAGGATTTCTCAGTCAGTACTATTTGAGAATAGATAAAATATTTTTTTTAATTCACCTAAGGTGATGAATCCTTTCTTGATCACTCAAATACCTTCATATAGTTTATGTTATACCTAATGTGATGCGATCCAACCATCAAAGGATCCATTGGAGGTTCCAGTTGGTCCGGTTACTATGCTTAGGGCTAAGAAGTTCAAAAAAGCTTTCCATGGACTTCTTAAAGATACATGGGCTAAGGTGGACTTCAAGAGGATTTGTAATAATAAAGAGAAAGCCTTGATTAATCTGAGTCATATTCAAGAGGGGCTTGTTGGTGGAACCAAGACCATTACACAAGGATTGGGAGAAGAAGACTAGATTCGGACAGTTTGACCTTTTGTTACTCTTTTGGTCATAACTGGAGCTACAGATCGAATTTTGATGTGATTCTAGTTGTTCTGGAAACTATACTTCCATACCTTTACAACGGTATATGGCACGCCTTCTAATTCATTAAGACGAAAGAGAACCATCCATTTTAAGTTGGGCCTTACTGCTGCCAGACAGAATACAGAAACAACAAACTTGTCTTATTTAATTAGTTGGGCTATCAAACTTTATTTATTTTGAGAGGAGACAACTTGTTTGGGTTTTAGACTTGTTTGGGTTTTAAAACTAAATATGGTTTGTATAAGTGGTTGGTTATGCCTTTTGGACTTACTAATGCACCTAGTACTTTTATGAGATTGATGAATCATGTGTTGCGTGCTTTTATTGGTAAGTTTGTAGTCGTTTACTTTGATGATATCTTGATTTATAGTAATGAGATTGATGAGTGTTGCGATGTCGCGGTCGCACAAATTAATTACCCTAGCTTCAAACACAACACACAAGATAGTATAGAGCAAGCAAGGGGTCGATCCCACGAGGAAGTTTCAAGTCAGATTTTTATGTTGTACGTTATGTAATTGGGGGGGTTTGGTTTGTGATTTTCTAAATTATGGTAGCAATTAAACTAGCAAATAAAATCAATTAAAACCGAAACTTATCAAGAAAACAAATCTTGGTCGCAAGTACACATCCACCAACAGAAATTAGAACCGATCCTTGAAACGAAAATTGCAGTTTATGTTCTGAAATTTTATATTTTCTTAACGTTGATTAATTAACGAATCCGCTGTATAACTAATCCTAACCAACAAACAATCAAAGTGTCCGCACTAATGATTCAATTTAATGGTAGCTTTAAGAACTAGATAATTTCATCAAGATTAACATACAAGCTGTCCGCAGCTTGTG
>Ga0325411_1006241_pt1 | contig 13120 bp, 7 predicted proteins | sample PopdelMetagenome_13_FD_206181 | JGI IMG/M metagenome (GOLD analysis project Ga0325411, IMG submission 206181) | Populus deltoides microbial communities from Bellville, Georgia, United States - Xylem-PdIQD-R4 | ecosystem: Host-associated > Plants > Phyllosphere > Stem > Wood/Secondary xylem... | reverse complement strand
CATACATTTGTTCCTTCATCAAGTGGTATCAGAGCCTTTATCTTCAGACCTTAACAATGGCTCATGACACAAGGTCCCAAGATATGAAGAAGTTAGAAGGAGCACTAGCAACAGCTAACAAGGAACAAGCCTAATGGAATGACAAGATGGCAAGAATGTTTTAACAACAAGGGCAACAACAGCTGTCCAGCGACACCCGACTTTTAAGGTTGGAGGAGCTCATTTCTGGTATTTCCCTTCAACAGAATACATTATTGCAGAAACTGCAGTTACCTATAGGGGAGACAAGCTCTAACCAAGAGCATCCACGCAATAGTCAAGAAGGTATGATAGGCAAGAATGATTGGCAGTATGGCGGACACTACAAGTTTCATAAGCCTAGGCGTGATTTTCCAGCTTTCGAAGTGGAAGACGTCCATAAATGGTTGTATAAATGCAACCAATATTTTGAGATAGAAGAGGTCCCTGACGCTGAAAAACTCAAACTAGCATCTTATTATTTGGACGGCATAGCACTGTATTGGCATTGAAATTTCATGCGCAGCAATGGTGGCAGGGTAGTAATGTAGAATGAGTATGTGGAAGCCATCTGTGAAAGGTTTGGCGGCCATAAGGACCCTCTAGATGAACTCAAAGATCTGAAACAAGAAGGCGATTTGGAAACTTCCATCAAGGACTTTGACATTCTGTGGAATCGTGCAGAAATTGATGAACGGTATGGTATGCCTTGATCTTCTTTTTAGGTGGACTAGAAACTGAAATAAAAAATTTGGTTAAAATGTTCGAACCAAAATCCCTTAAACAAGCCTATAACCTATCCCGCTGCAAGAAAACACTAACCTCTATAAGAAATTTCAGAAACAGTCAACCAAACACCCCACCATACCTGTTAACAACAACAACAGGACAGCTCAACCACCACCTTTTTACTAAACTTATAACCCTCACGATACACCACCCTCTAAATTGCCAGGATTATTACCCACCCCTCAAACACCAGTTACTACTCAGCCTATGAGGAAACCAACCAGAACTCTCAGGAGTACTGAAATGGAAGAACGAAGAGCAAAAGGTTTGTGTTTTTGGTGTGACGACAAATTCACTCCGGGGCACAAATGTAGAACAAAAAGGCTTTACTCCATTTGCTTAGTGGGAGATGAGGATGAGAACGAAGACAGTGCATTTGAGTCTATGAGGGAGACGGAGGAATCAGAAGACATGGACCCGCACATTTCCATGAATGCCTTAGAAGGAGTTCCAAGCTGCTACACAACTCTTAATCCATTGGCAAGGGTTGTCCCCGGCAGAGGCCACCTGGGAGTTTATGGATGAAGTAAAACTCAGGTTCCCAATCTTCAACCTTGAGGACAAGGTGGTTATTAAGGGAGGAGAATTGTTGCAGGTAAGCTTTACGTAAAAAAGTTCAACAGGGGAAAGGCATTTAAAAGAGAAGTTACCATTACAAGTGATTCACACCATTTTACTTTACTTTCCTTAAGTTTTACTTTACTTAATACGCACCGTTTCTATATATTTGTAATCTAGAAGGCACGAGACCCTTCTCTCGTTTTCTATTCATGCCTATATACAGAGGCAGTTGTAACAGAATAGAATTATCAAAAAAAGGAAATATTATTTTGTCCTCCCTCTCTGCATTTCTGCTTTCTCTCCTATTCTTCCTCATTTCTGTTCCAATCTTCCTCGCGTATGTTAAACTTTTTCTCCATACATTTGTTCCTTCATCAGACCATAAAGCATTAAATCAATTCAATATGCTTATAAAGAATCCCTAAATGCCTTCATAACAAACAACTTGATGCCCATTCCGCTGCACAAATTACAAATACAGTGACAAAATGTGTAACAAAATGAACAGAACACAACACGATATCACACACGATTAAGTGCTAAGCTCACATTTGTTCATCAAATTCACGTACATATTTGCAATAATCTTCAGGGGTAGGCCAACAACACTAACGCATTAAGCATTGAACAAAACACTTACAGCTGAATGCCGCGATGGCTAATTGGCATTCCACGAGAGATTTGGCATCCACAATTGAAGGCTCTTCGAAAGCTTTGTTCGCAATTACCTCAAATTCCAAAAAGAAACCGTTCAATTTTCACCCTAATAACTAACCACTACTCTTCAAAAATACCAAAACAAAACAAAAAAACACGTACATGTCATGGAAGGCCGCCGCTGTCTTCTTCAATCTTGATTCTCTTCCACTTCAGTATCCGTAACGGTTAATGCAGCGGTTTGGCTAGCGTATAATTAACAATAACCGTCTCTAACAGCATCCGCATTCCACGCGATTATAGATTGAGTTACCCAAAATGCCCTTGAATATAGCAAACTGTCCTGAACTGAATCAGCATTTTCAAACAAAATCACAATCGTAATATCAAGTCTCAAATAAATAAATAAATAAATAAATAGAGAGGGGAACCTGAGAGGAGGAAGAGACTTCTGGAGGCATCGATGAAGAGGAAGAGGAGCCAGTGAATGCAGCGTTTACGCGAGGTTATTGAGAGCAAATAAAGAGAGAGACGAAGACGGTGGTGGCGGTGGTTTGATTTTGGAATGAGACGGCGTCGAGGAGAAGGAGGTGAAGGAGAAACGTGAGCGTTGGGATTTGAAGGAGACGCGGAAGAGGGAAGTGGAAAAAAAGGCGAGGAGAGAGAAGCAGGCATTATCGTTGGCTCTGCTTCTCCTTTTGGGAAACAGAAAATAGAGTTAGGAACTGTGTTTATAAAGAAAAGGCGAGGAGAGCGAAGCAGACATTACCGTTGGCTCTGCTTCTCCTTACGGGAAACGGAAGGTAGAGTTAGGAACTGTATTTACAGTATATTACACCATCAGATATTTTTTTCTTTTTCTTTTTTTTCATTTATCTATATTTTTAATCAAAAAATGGAAAGATATTTATAGCCCAGAAAAATTTGTGGAAAGTAGGGCCCAAGCCCAAACACTCCACTCATTTGTTGGAAAAGAGAAAACCCCAAAAGGTCTCACTAGATGATTTATGGCCCATGCGATCACTGTGCCTGATTTCTGGCCTTTCTAAACTTTTCAATTTACAGAAATTATCAATTACAAAATTAACCCAAGGTCTGATATTATTCCGCACGTGAGGAGTAAAACTGCAAATCTCTTTTCACGAGAAATGAAGAAAATGGGATGTATGGAAGATTTTATCACGGATCTCATTATTTTCATGTGAAAGAAATAATGGAGAAAAGTATGAAATCCATCATCCATATCAGATCAAATAAAAAGAGATTTTATTTTCCTGGGCCCCATTTTTTTAGTTTTTATGACCTAATTTCAAAGATCAGAAGACTAATATCGATTGTTTTTTAAATATTTTATGCTTAAAAATATATTAAAATAATAATTTTTTAAATTTTTTTATAAATTAATTTTAATATTAGCATATTAAAACTATTAAAAAATAAAAAAAAATAATCTAAAAATAACACTAACATTACTCAGAAATAAAACACATGGATTTTTTTTTTTCACGATAAGACCACGTATCAACCCCAATCCATGTGATTTAGAAAGAAACTAGGAACCTAAATTCGCTTCACACGACAAAAACACGTGGGAAGAACTGGCCAAAAAGTTGAATTGCCTCTGTTGATGAATTTCTTTTTCATGTGTGCCGTGTAGATTGTTCATCATTACAAGGGAGGGCATGCGGTTTCCTGGTATAATATCACATGCCTTGTGCTTGTTCAAAAAGGGGGACAGATTTAGCGGACAAGGAACACAGTGGAAGCAGGCTAGAACCCAAGGGATTTTGCCATGAGAGAGTTTCTTGACAAACCCAAGATGATAAAATCCGAAAACACAGCAATTTGCCATCTTCGAGCCGTGAGTAATGCTTACGAGTTAAGCCAGTGCCGAAATCCAGAATCTGGTTCGAGGTTAGCTTGGTCTAGTTGTGAAGAGACCAGGTGTGGATTGCTTTTAAAACCATGTTGTTTTTTGTTAGTCTCAGGTAGCTGTAAAGACCATAGATTTGTCCGGTATTAACTAGTCTTGCCCAGTAATTTGCTGCTTAAGTTGATCCTCCACGGAGTGTGGGGCCAAGATTGTGAAACTCACAATCCCATGCATGTGCAAATGCATCATGATGGTGATTATGATCATGAAAAATCAACATCCGTGAAATTTCTTTAGCTCCTAGATTTTTCGTTGACTTAATGCATTGGTGGTCCAAAGAAAAACAATGACCATGACCTCTCTTTACATGTGAAGGCATACTGTTCTGGTTTGGAGGAATTCATGCTTAATTTTTGAAATCTTGTACAGCTCTAGTGGGTTTAGGTTGAGGGGCACATTTATATATTTATATATATATATATATATATATATATATATATATATATATAGTGATGAAAATAAAATATATATATATATATATATATATATAGTAAATAAAAGTTTGAGGGGCACATTTTGATATAATCAATAAATAAATTGACATTTTTAAATTTTTCACAACTTCTAAAAAGTGTTTTCTGTTCAAAATAAAAAGAAAACACTTTCATGAAAATCTAGCTAAATTTTTCTGACTGAAAAGTGTTTTTAATTGATCAACTTTTTTAAAGGTAAACAAACATATGAAAATTTAAAAAATAATTTTTAAAAAATCACTTTTCATGAAACAAATAGAACCCTAATTTTTTCTTAACTCGTAGCACTTTTATTTTTATGAATCAACAAGTTATTTTTATTAAATATATTTTTAATTCAACTCGTTTTTGTTATAAATTAGTAAGAAAAAAAATTATAATTATAATCAAGAGTTGAAAATTATTTTTCACGAGTAAGGTCCAACAAATCTAAAATACAGGAAACTTAGCTTAATGAGGTGAATGATTTCTTAACTAATGTAAAGTTATGATATGACGAGCCTTGTTGATATCATTGTGTTCTTTAATTGGTCTAGCTCAAAGAGTTGGTCATGATAATGGGTCTACTTAGATGCACTTTCAATGGCGGACACTCACCATGAATGGTAGGTGTGCTTCATGGAAAGGGAAAATATACGGGGAGATTTATTTATATGATTACTTGTCATGGTCATACTCGACATCATTTCTTTACTTTTAACATTTAACCCTAAAGGCAAAAGCATGAGGAAATAACATGAGCACCACTCAAAATCTGGCTTCATGGAGCAAGGATTATTACAACATCTGTGTGAAATAAAGGAAATATATTGATATAAAATTTCCCAGCTGACATGGAGAATTCAGTGCCCATTTTCACATTATACATAATTTAAGTCTCTATCTGACTTTCTAGAGAAGTTAGAATCATTAATTTCTAAGACAAAAGTAGTTTACAGTTCCAAACTGATGCAGGATAGCTATGCCATCCATTTCATGCTGATTTCCTTGTCATGTTTAACAGCATGAAGGGGATGGATGTACTAGAGAATTGTGTGTAAGAACTAAGGTTTTGGTCAATGGGGGACAACTTTCTGGTACTTGTTGGCAGGGGAAGAAAAATCGGGACCTTCACAGAGCTCAAGATCCCTCTTCTTGCTCAAACAAGAACTGAAACTGTTGAAAGAGTCTCGGTGTATTAGCCGAGCTGTTGGTGAAGAAATGGTTACTGGTGGGATCTCAATGGAGTCTAATTGGGGAGGCGGGTGCTGCCATTGAGGGAGTGGTCCAGCCAGGAGAAGGGTCTGCAGAAGTGGACCGGCTTCCTTCACTGCCTGCAAGAGTTTCCCTTTCACTGGCAGTGGCTTGTCAGCTGCTAACTTGAGGATCACTTCTGGGAGAGATGATTGCAGTGTTTCCTGGGGAATTGGATCAGTAAACTGCGAGGGAACAGTGACTTTGCTTGAATCAGGAGAGCTGCTGTGATTGTTGGAGTCGCTAGCCTTGGATTCATCTTCACTGCTGTAAGTTCTTGTGAGTGAAGCGGATTCTTGCTTCAAGTGCTGCATTTCTTGCTGCAGCTGATTTTCCGGCTGTTTGTGTAGCAGTTGTTGTTGGAGGGCTAGTTTGTCAGAAACCAGTTCCTGGCATTGTATCTGGGCCTCATTCCTTTCCTCAATTGCCTTGCTTATAAGATCTTTGAGATGGAATATCTCAAATTCTCTTCTTGTGATCTCCTCCTTCGCTGATACAATTGCTGTTTCTAGTTCTGTAGTGTACAAGAGATAATGCCTCAAGTCTTCGATCCCCTGTCAGTAGTTAACAACATCTACATTAGTCTCATAACAAGTACAAGAAATAGAATTGGACCCAGCGAGGTTAGCAGCAAGAATGCATGTTGATATATAGCTCACCTCATCTTGGTAGAAGCATGGCCAGTTCAGAGGACCAGAGTAATCTTCCATTTTTCTTTGTTGTCTAAATCAATCGAATGGATGTCTTGAGAGAATTAAGTAAAGAATGGGAGGGGTGGCAACTTCTTATAGGAACTGAATCGACTAGCTAGAGTTCTGTTTACTTTCCTTTTATTCTCTCTTTTGCTTTATTTTCTATCATGGGACAAGCGGTTGGATAAAAAAACTCACTACAGGCCAAAACCATGGAAAGTGCCAAGAGACAAGGCGGGTAAAAATCTTCGTGCCATTAGATTTCATGTCCACAGAGGGTCACTACTGCTACTTTGGAGGGAATGTGAATTGCAGTGAAAGTGGCTGCTAGGATTTTTCCTGGTATAGCCACAAAAGAGCTGCAGGGGGTAAGCACAGTGAACACACGTGTGGAAGCGAAAGTAAAATTTAAGATATTGCTGAAATAAGTGCTTGATCTGTCCCCTTAACTAGAACAAATCATCAAAATACAGTTCATGAAAGCAGTAAATCATTTACAAATTATTTTACAGCCATTTTAGAAAAAACATATCCTCCCCTTTACCTTCATTTTTAATTTTTGAAGTTAAAAGGGCATCATTCTTCTCATTTTATCTAGAATTTAAAAATCTCTGCCACCATTAATTCGGTGCTAACTGAGTTTGTTCTGAGACTTGAGTTGTATAATATTCTCCTGATAAGATAGAACTGTACGGTGCCTTCGATCATATGTAAAAGGGAAGTCCAACATGAATGATTAAAGGCATCTGATCTTAAACCTCTTTCTTTGAAAGTATATACCCCTACATTGCCCTTTTTGACTCTCACAGGAGTACAAGTACATGGATTACTAGTTATTATACTTTTCTAACAACGTTTATGGGATCTTGCGAAAGAGATCCACAAAAAGATAGTGAGAATGATCCCATTCCATCAACGATAATTAAGCTAAATCACAGATTAAAAAACTGGGGATCAGTGTCAGGAAATATATCCACTTTCTTCTTCTTCTGTTTTTTGCCTAATCAAACTACAACGAGGCATCGTAACTAGTTTTTTTTTTTTGTTGCGGTTTGAGAAAATATGCTCAATAAAAGCTATAAATTTATTGCATATCTTGGATTTGGAGATTTAACTTACTTTTCTTCACTGCATGATTCATTATTGTTAATTTTACTTTCATTATATTAGTTATTTTTCAATTAAGGCACCTTGCATTTATCTAATTAAGTGAACAAATCGACAATAGGGAGGTTTAGTTTTTTAAAAAAAAAAAAAAATTGGTGAGAACACTGTAAATAATGGATTTAGCCATCCTTGTTTCTTTCTTGTCCCACTCGAAATCATGTCTGCATGCATATCTCTCTTTCTCACTCACACGCACACACATATCAGTCAGAAAAAGAAGCTGAACCGAAAATTTGTTGTGGCAAAGGAGATAATGGTAGGGTCCTCAACTCTTTCATGCAATGTCCTAGCAATAACAAAGTTATCCTTGAAACGAAAAAAGTATAAGCGGATCCCGATTTGACCAATCCAAAGTGAGGCGCTATTTGAGAGCCAAAATCCAATTTATGCGTTATTTTAGAGTATCCCTCTTGCACGCTATGTTGCGTTTCGCTCACATGTATACATACATGCATGCGACTTATTCATTTTCAGTATACAGGATTTTTCACTAAGGTTTGTGGGGTCTCAAGTGGTGCAATTGCCACCAGACACATCATAACATGCCTTTTATTTCTTGAGTTAATTTGAAGCAAACTGCTGCAAGAAAACGATCTCAAGGGTTCAAAAAAAGACAATCTGCAGTTTCAGCATTGAAATGATGGGAATTTGCCAGTTGGAGTCTTGCATGGTGGAAGTAGAACAACTAATTGCATGTTACCTAAAGAATTGTATGGAAGGAGAGGAAGTCAAGTCCACTATAGCGTGGACAAGGGCATTACAAATCCATCTAAACCCATGTTTGATATGAAATCAAAGTTCAATGGATGTGGTGGTTTAGGCCTGATTTGAGGCTCGACAAGTTCCATATGGATGATATGAACACATTAAGGTCGCAGTTCCTGTATTGTGAGCAGTCGATAAGATGTCCAGATATCTTATTCTATTCTGTGCTGGGGCATGCATCTATTCATCATCAACTACAAAATTTACAAAAAAAAAAAAAAAAAAAGATCGTTCATCCATAAATATCTAATAATCAATTTAAAGATCAAGAAAAAGGAGTGAATTTAAAGTTCCCTCTCCCTCCCTCTATGTTATAATACTTTTTTGAAATTTATATTAGCAACCTTTTTGAATCTAATTTTATATTTCCTTTTCCCTCTTCGTGCACAAACGCGGTTTGGAGCTGAGGAAAATGATGTGAAAAACAGCTCTTTTTTGTCACCTTGCTTTTTCTATTTGCATGTGAGACGGTGATAGTTGCTGGACCCATATGTCACGCTTTTTCCTTTTTCCCTTCCTTCGCTTAGATTTCCTGTATTCAACCTATCTTTTACTCTACCTAAGCATGGTAATTGGATAAATAATAAAGATAGAAAATTTTTACTAAAAATTGTCTCCCAATAGTCTAACATAATACAACCACAACAAAGCAAATCTTCAATTACAGTCAAATTTTGCCAATCAATGGTTAGAAATTTAGGATCCTTCATTCAATTTCTAAAACCAAATCTGATCACAAGAAATCTAAGTTGTTCATCAGTTTAGATACACTACGCCCCATCTTACTGACTAATTGCTAGTCTAATCAGTCTCCATTTTCCAAATTGCTTTTCCTCCCCAACGCCCGTGTCCACCACTTTCCATTTCACGATTTTTTAATTCCTGACCTCTTTAAGTGTCAAATGGTACCAGTTTGTACCCCAAAAATGATCGATTAAGTGTCAAATGGTACCAGTTTGTACCCCAAAAATGATCGAATAACGTTAGATACATAGGTCATATGAATCCATGGACATCAGGAAAGAAAGAAACTACAGAAATATGATTTCTCTACAGCACATAGTCACATACTGATATGATTATATCTTAACCTGTCCAGAACGCCAATCATAACTAGTTATTCTGATTATAATATGCTTTTCAATTTCGCAAAATAAACCTATACTCGAGTCAATAAGAAAACTAGATAACGTATGTTAATGTCTGCAAAAAAGCAAAAAATCAGGGGAGAGAATGCGAACTGAAGAACTGAACCAGGTCTTGCTCTCATTAACCACTACGTACTGTTGTACAGACATAGCACCGGCAATTTCTAATTTCTGGTAAATGCATCATTTAACATCAACATTCTGCTTTCTCGGATTAAAATCAGGATCACAACGATATAAATGTTAGCCATGGATAGCTGTTGGCAAATGATGTTCTTCCGTATCTACAATTTAAATGATATGTAGATAAAATGATGCAGGACAAATACAGCACGTCCATTTAGAAGCAAGTTCGATATGATCTCTTTTTCCTAAAGGGAAAGAAATGTAAAGTTGCACACAAGCGTGTTGCTTATGTTCAACTACAACTCAAATACTTGAACTAAACCTAGATTGATTTTGTGCACTTCCTAATCATCAACAGGGAATCATTATAAAGAAAGTACAGTAGCTAGAAAATTTACAGGGTCAGAGAGAATCTGAAAGAGATTTCTTCCAGACCACAACATACAGAGGACCCAAAAAGGGGCAGGATGTAGAAAATTTGCGTCCACATAGATTAGATGGTACAGATAGATTATATGAGAGATTTTCAACTCACTCACTTCTTCGCATTTTCACATTGAGTGGAATTTCCTTGTAGGACTGGACTTTCTCAGCTGCTCGACGCGATGGCCGAAGGGATGTCCTTCGTGGTTCTTGAGTTTCAAATCTGAGAGCACTGTTCCCTGTTTCAGATTCGATTTTTACAGATGGAGCTGATAATGTTGGACAGCTTTCATGAACTGGATCACCATGTATTGCAGGAACATGAAATTTAGCATCATCAGTCTGAAACAAATCTTCAGTTGGTTCTTCTATTTGTGCCTCAGACTTAATCCTAATGGATTGCTTTCTTCTACAGATCCTGCTGAGACACGCATAAAAGAGTGTACAAATCCTTGATTTCTCCTAGGTTCTTTCCAGAGTGCTGAAGTCAAAAGACCTTTGTGAACTGAAATTATACAGGATTCTGAACCATGTCAGAACTAACCTCCTTTTGTCATCGTTCTTTTCATTGAGTTGTTCTTCAGACTTGAATCTAGCAGAGTGCCTTCCCAAACAAAAGCCGTCAGGAGAACTGGAGAAAGAAATACTAAGCAAACTAAAAACTTTAGAGAAAAGCTAATATCATTCAAATAGACATTTGTGAACTGAAACTATACAAGATTCTGGACCATGTCAGAACAAACCTCTTTGTATCAACGTTGTTTTCAGTAGGCTCTTCTTCTCCAGACTTAAACCTAGCAGATTGCCTTCTCAAACAAACACTGTCATGAGAAATACTAAGCAACTAAAACTTCAGAGGAAAGATAAAATAACTCATATAAAGTCAGATTCCAAGCAGCAATATAGCATTTGAAATACAAACCTCTTCTTGTCAGCATTCTCTTTAGTTTGTGGTTGAACAGGACGAGTTTCCAAAGCTGCACGAAACCAAAAGAGAAAATGCTGGCTTCATGAAAAGGTTTCTATGATTTTGAATACATGTCTGGGGGGAAAAAAACTGGTTACATTGAACATTTGATTGGCGTTTCCTTTTTGGGTTACATGGTTTATTCTCCTCCTCTGGTTGAGAGAGTTGTGCAGCCCCATCACCTTTGATGGTTTCAACCTACAAGAGATGGCAAAATAGGATGAAATACTATGTGGGCTACTATGAAAAAGACCCTTGTCCCATAAATTCTGTTGAGTTGAGTTCCCGAATACCTCATTTCTCTTAATCCGGCATCTAACTTTCTTTGCTTTCTCCTAAAACAGAGAGAGTTTTAGAAGTCAATCACCAATATTACTAACAACAAAACTTATTCAAAACTGAGGCAAAAAGAGCAGCAGCTAAGCATACCTTCAGCTCCAAATTTATGGCATCAAGCAAGCCATTCTTACATCCCAGCTCATGTTGAAATACCTTAAGCTGAACAGTAACAGAAGCAAGTAGTTAACACAGAAATGTCACAACACAGCACAGCACATAATGAGCAGGACAATCCAGGCTTGCTTATATAAAGACTTACCTTATCTTTGCCCGCATTTAGTTCCTGCAATTTTAAGAGAATAATTTAGTCTCATCAAGGGCCCAAAATTTTATGCAATTTATACGTGAAGAAATTGATTTGTGAATGACATTACCGCCAACATCTGGCTGTTTGTTTGTGCAAGTTGCTGATTCTGTTGCTGTAACTGCTGAAATCTGATTCTCAGCTTCTGCAACTCAATAGCACTCAACTCGATAATTTTACTGTTGACCAAAGTTGAGATAAATGACACAATAAATCGCCAACATGAGAACAGAACTTCAGGAGAAAGAAAAATCAAACAAAAAGATTACTTCCTATCCACCACAATCTTTGTCAATGTCATGATTTCCTGGACAAAAACATTCAAAAAGCAACCCATTAAGCCAAATTCTACTCCATACTAAAAAAAATATCAACACGTGTACATCTAGATATTGAAACATTCGACGTATACCCGTTGGAGCTTCTCAATGTAATCTTTACCGACTAGAACAGATTGTGATTTCCCATCTTGGTTTCGCTGCGACAAACTGCTAACTTCAGCGAGCGTTTTCCTTGATACAGGAAAATTGCTAATGTCAGCAAGTGTTCTCCTTGGCGCAATTCCAATCATGGACCCTTTTCCCAGTTTCTCTCCCTTTATTTTGTTACCTGACACATTCCCAATTTCCTCAATCACGCGATTTCAGCAAATTCACACAAATTGGTAACTCTGATTTGAATCATTACAGTTTTTCTCAGAAATCAAACCGAGACGCACACTTCCTTCAACTTTTTAACCCTAAAAACCCTAATCAGCGGCAGATTTCGCAGTTCTAACATCGATTAAACCCCTAAATTAAACACATTCAAGCAATTTTACGAAGTGAATATAAATAAACAACCATCGATTGTAAATGAATAATGGAGATTTTGCGAAATTTCATGTTAAGAAAAATACATAGAGAGCGAGAGTACCTGCGACGTTGATGTTTTCTGAATCAAGAACCAGAATACCCTCCATGACCTAAAACCCTAGAATTTTTCTTTCCTTTTCTCTTTCTAGAAACCCTAATCTTGTGCTTCTCTCTTCAGAAAAATTGAATTTGTGCAAGAAAGAGGGAAATGATCCAAATGAAGGAGTATGAAAATACGGGGGATTATGAAGGGTGTAGATGGAAATATGTGTTTGGCGATTTGGAGGGAGCCTGATATGTTTTTGAATTCACTGCCAGAACCCTCCTGGCTCCTGAGGTAGAACTTAGAAGTGATGGACCGTCGTTTAAAGGAATCGAAGAGGCTGCATTGACTAGGCCGTGTGGCGTGTTGTTATTTGTTTGTGAAGAAGAGGAAGCAGGTCCAATGTCAATACACGGGTGTGCCTGAGCCCAACTGATCCAATGATTATTGGTATGGGCTGGGTTTAGCCCATGATTTAGATTTCTGGGAGTATAAGATATAGTTAGTTTTTTAAGCTTTCTTATTGTTTTCGTGATGGAATTTATTTCATTTAATGCTCGAGACAGAGAGGGTGTACTTTTGAGATAATTTGATATATATATATATATAATAAAAAAAAACCTTATAA
>Ga0325411_1006240_pt1 | contig 13120 bp, 4 predicted proteins | sample PopdelMetagenome_13_FD_206181 | JGI IMG/M metagenome (GOLD analysis project Ga0325411, IMG submission 206181) | Populus deltoides microbial communities from Bellville, Georgia, United States - Xylem-PdIQD-R4 | ecosystem: Host-associated > Plants > Phyllosphere > Stem > Wood/Secondary xylem... | reverse complement strand
TATATCAAAATGGAAAGAATCTCTTAAAGACTCTTTGTACCTGTTTCAATGTCGGGAAAAAAAATTGTATTTGATGAAGTCCCAAATATCTAATAGCCCGAATTGGATAGCCAGTTAATCAATCGATCATAGCTATCCCATCTATTTTTCTTAGTCAATGTGGTTGATAGCTTGTATTTAATGCTTGATAGGCAAAGATAACTTGTTGTTAATACTTGTAAAAGATCCGTTTTAGTTGAGAAGAGAACTCTTTGATGCTTAAATAAATATCTTTTTAGAGAGAAAAAATATAATAATATTCTAGAGAGAGATGTTCTTAAAATATATATGCAGTAGAGAATAAAGATTATGAACATTTGTTTTAAAGCTCTCATGATGTATTTATAGCTCATGAGTCTTTTTTTTATTGTAGAGATGAAGAACTAAAATGTAATTTTACCTTTGTGATATTTTAAGTTATATTATGAACTACATTCTCACTCATTTTATCCAGCTAAAAGATAGAGATATGGTGGGTCATGAAAGACTTTAATACACCTAATGGTGTTGACGGAGTATAGACTTGTTTAATTTAACCTATTTATTGAAAAATAAATGCTCTAAAATTTTTATATAAAAATCTATAGAATTGACGACGTTAGATTCAAGTATTATGTTTGAATCAATGGGTGTAGCGAATCCAACCATACTTGGCCTATGATGACAAAAAACTTCTGGCATGACACTTTCAGGAAATACACGTTAAGCTCATCCAATTGGCATGGCAGCGCACTAGGCCAAGCTACTGGGCTTAGCAGCACCTGCCAGACCCAGATGGTGTATAGGACCGGTTAGTGACAGACCTAGGTTACGCTTGGGTTTGATGTATTGTCAGATTCATACACTGGGTCTCACACCATCTGTCAGACCTACATATGGGGTCTGGCAGCGCCAATCCTCAATATGGGTCTAGCGTTAACCAGCCCCAAAAAGCAATTGGGTTTAGCCAGTGTTAATGTAACCTTTGGGTCTGGCAGTGGCTAGACTCAACGCGATTGGGCTTGGCATACTCCAAGCACAACCATGGTTAGGTATGGCTTTGGCCAAACCCAATGCGCATCCACTATGGTGTGTTTGTGCAGGCGTGTGTTAGCCCAACACACCTGATAATTCAGAAAAATTATACCTATATGTTTTTCTTGATCTAATATTTTTTGGTAAAGATATATAAAGATATACTGATGAAATCTTAGTTCATCAGTAACCCCCTAGTCTTTGCGATATATTAATATGTGGAAGACTTTAATTAATTTCTTAATTTGGTTAAAGTAGTGATTTTTGCTCGTATAAAAAAGGGGTGTAACCCGGAAAAAAAAATATGCATCTAGATTGAAAGAAATTTTTTCAGACATAAAATATCAAAAATATATACATAGAAAAAATTTTAGAGATTGAGGATACCATACCCATCATTTATAAAAATCTCAAGTGGTTATGTGGAACTCAATGAGGTTAAGCCATTATCTTAGATACTTTTAGAGTGGAGTGTGGGATCCTGTGGCTTTCCCAGCATTATCAAGGGGCTTAAGAGCCCTCCACTAAAAAGTGGTCATCATGATTTTTTTTTACAGTGCATGAGAGCCCCCTACTAAAGAGTGGTGATTGGATGGTGTTGCTATTGTATTAGGAAGACTATGTTCATCCCTTGGAGAGTGGGGCTATTATCTTATGGAGATAGAGTTGTACAATTGGCACTAGGAAGACCACGTTCATCCCTTGAAGAGTGGTGCATGTAATACTTGAAAGACCACGTCCATCTCTTGGAAAGTGGTGTATATAGCACTAGGAGACCACGTCCATCTCTTGGAAAGTGGTGTATATAGTACTAGGAGACCACATCCATCCCTTGAAGAATGGTGCGTATAATAGGAAACTACATCAATCTCTTGGAGAGTTGTGCATATAACACTAAGAGACAACATCCATCTTTTTTTTAGGAGAATGCACATTCTTAGAATTAATAAGGGGCCTCCAGCAATTAGTTGGAAAGAATAAAAAAATCATTTTGAATAACTCATTAATATTTAGAAACTTATATTCTTATTAAGGCTTATACATCCTGAGATGATCTGAGTGATATGTATAAGGAAGGTTCTTAAGAGGAACATGTATTAGAGGTGACACTAAGATTTTTGATTTGACTACCTTGATTACTTCATTTGGAAGGTCATTCACGTTGGTTATCCTTATGAAAATAAAGAGGTTTATGTCATAGCAAACTAATCTCTTCAACCCGTATATGATTTTTCATGAATTGTTTCACTTTGGACAAGTTTTTATCTGGTAAGGCATAAAGTTTTCTCCAAAAAGCATGTTCTTTTGCTCCTCATATCAAGGCTTCTAAGGCTACTGGCTCAAACAATTCTTTCACCCTAAGTATCTCCCCAATGAAACTCCTCAAATATGCTCGTGTAAACTCACCATTTTATTAGACAACACTAAAAAGTTATGTGGAGTTTTTCTTGGCAGATATGCTAGTGTTAAATCGTTCTACTAGCTTGGTGTAGAGATCACTAAACCTTTCAATAGAGTTTGGTTCCAAGTTGTTATATTAGGCATGCACAAACCATCTGAAGGTTGTAGGGAGTATCTTGCACATTTAGTCACGCTCTTGGATTACTAATTTTATGCTATTTGCATATTTTACGTATGCTCCCTTGAATTGGTCAAGCCATCATGGTTGTCCAAACTCATTTCCATGTAAATGTAGTCCTTGTGAAGTCAGGTATTCCATATGCATTTAAACAAAAAAAACCTCTCCACTAATGGTAGCCATAGAAATTCTCTTGGATATGCTCATACACAGACTATCTTTTAGTTCTTTGTTTGTTGAGCTTTTGAAAGCCTAAAGAGCTTGGCATAGAATAACGATTATGGTGGTTAGTGTCTGCTTCATGGTAACTAAAGGAAGTTTATTTAGAGTATTTGCTTTGTGCACGGGTGTCACAACAGTGCGAGTGATCCCTTAAGGAACTCCTGTGAATGTTATTATTACTGGTCTTATCTGGGTAGTGTAATCGTTTATGAGCTCTTGGTGGAACTGGTGGCTATGATGTTAAAGCTTTGTGTGTTGTTGAAGGTGTTAAGACTTGTTAGGGTGACAATGTCTGATTTTGCCCTCAGGTCACCAACACGGTCTGGGTGAGTCGTTGCTACTAGTGAGTTGTTGAAGCTCTTGCTGGGCAAAAGCGTCCATGGCAATGAGTAGACTTGTCTTGCGTCTTATCCCAGGTAGGTAGTGGTTGCATGCCATAGAGTAGTTTGGAAATGTCAAAAGCAAGCTTTAAAAAGAAATAGATGGCTTTTTTATCAGTTTTCCACAGACGACGCCACTAATGAAATCTTAAAAATCCAAGTAGCCTAGGAATAAATTTCCCAAGTTGGATAATCGATTAATGAATTGGTCCTAGCAATCCCATATATTCTTCCTAACCAAGATGGTTGATAGTTTGTATTTGGTGTTTAGTAAGTCAATGTGATTTGTGGCTAACACCTGCAAAAAATCCTTTTCAGTGGAGGTGAGGACTCCTCAATACTTAAATAAGTATTTTTTTTATAGAGAAAATATATAATAATATTCTAGAGAGAGATGCGCGGATAATATATATGCAATAGAGAATGAAGATTGTGAACCTTTGTTCTAAAGATCTCACGGTGTATTTATAGCTCATGAGTTTTGTTCTTTTGCGAAGAGGAAGGACTGAAATGTAATTTTACCTTTATAATATTTTAAATTGTATTATGGATTGTATTCCACTCATTTTATCCAGCTAAAAGATGGAGTTATGACGAGCCATGAAAACTTTAGTAGATCTAATAGTGTTGCGCGAACAATATACTTGTTTAATTAAGCCTATATGTTAAGAAATAAATTCTCTAAAATTTTATATAAAAATCTATATAATTGACGGTGTTATATTTAAGTATTATGTTTAAATCCATGAGTATAATGAATACGGCCATACACTTTTAAGAAACGTGCACCAGACCCACCTTGCTGGCCTAGCAGCGCATTAGGCTAAGCTACTAAGCTTGGTAACACCCACCAAACCCAGATGGTGCCTGGGTCTGGTTGGTGCCAGACCAAGGTTGTACTTGGACCTAATGTACTGCCATGCCCACACGTTGGGTCTAGCACCATCTACTAGACCGAAACATGTGGACTAGCAACGCCAATCCCCTAAATGCGTCTGGTGTTGGCCAGACCCAAAAGGCAATTATGTCTGCCAACACCAGACCCAACAATACTTGGGTCTAACTTGTGCTAGACTTGGTAATCTTTAAGCCTGGCACTAGCCAGACCCAACGCACCTGAGCTTAGCACACTACCAAGCCCAACCTTGGAAAATAACACAAGAAACGACGAAAGCAGGTTTATTGGTGTTGGGAAATAGGGTTAACTAAATTTTGAATTTACATGACTAGTAGGTGAAGGTACAAAGACTTAAAAAATACATAGATTCTTGGGCAAAGGGAGAATTTAAAATTCAAAATGAGATTTTAACAACATATATCTAAAGAGCAACTAAGATTTGCAGGGAGTAGTAAATTTCTAATCCAATCAAAATTTATGAAAACAACACATTATCTTGCCCAAGTAAAGTTTGAAGCGTCACTAGGCGATATAGAAAATGTTTTTTACCATCTATCTATGGTTTTGTATTGTTATCAGTTATACAGCCCTGTCGTGATTTAAACTAGGAAGAACATTGACTAAGTTTACCAACGGGCTCAGCACTCAACAAATTACAGCGAAATAGCATAAAGGTAAATACTCAAACTTATAAGCATTATTTAATATTCACATCATTTTCAACCAGATTTACAGTCTAATTAGCTCATTAAAGTTCACATAGAGAATTGACAAGTTTATTACAATTTTGAGAGTTGAATGAACAAAAAGATGTGAAGAAAGTCTAGGATCATGAATGATTCGCATAGATAGTCACAATCTCTAACAATATAAAGATGTGTCATAGCTCTACTCCAACAAAAACAAAGCCAGATATCACAAAGTAGTCATTTCAAATTTGAGTCACATTCTTACTCGTTTATCATGTCAACTTGGCTACTTGTGAGGTCACTCTCGCCTACTCCACCACCACCAATGACCAAAGGTTATGGAAGTTGTGCAGTATATGCCTTTAAGAAAGCCTCATTTTGTGAGAGAAAGACACGTTTTTTTTTTTAAAATACTGAAGTCCAATTACTGGCATGAAAATACATTAAAAGCACAGAAATGTGCTCTATACTATTTGTGAGCCAACAGGGTACACAAGGGTAGATGTTCAACAAGTATAGCAACATATAAAAATGGCAACCTGGACAGGCACATGGCCTTGTTCAAATATGATAATATAACTCTTCAACCACCGCAGTGCTTCCTATGAGAAGAACGTAGAATTTAAACACAAATCAACCAAAGCACATAGATAAGTTGAAATGGTGTTTTCACCATGTGGAATGCAAACATATAAATACACCAATATGAGAAAGCAATTGGTTTAAATTATTGGAGTGACAAAATAGGAGAGTGAGCCAAAAATAGCTTGGAATTGGATTGAAGAAAGTAAAAAAAAAAAAGATTGACTAAGATCACAACACACAGAAAAGTTTGATGTTGGACAGAACGACATAAAAAAGAATGAATTACCGAGGATGAAGTAGAATAAATCAGTGATGATGAAGTAACATGATGCCGGTAATTAAAAACTATACTCAACGTCTTAAAAAAACATACAATCTTTCTACCTTCTTAGCATTATCAATGATTTCCCAACTTCCAAAGGCCTTAAAACACCCGAATTTTCTGGTTTAAGAATTAAATTAATTGATAAATAGAATTAAGTGAATTCAATTAAGAAAGCAAGCAAGTTAAATTAATTGATGGGAAAATAGAATAAGCTGATGAAATAATGAGGTGAGGCACCTGCACATTTCTTCTTCGCCATTTCTATTCTCTTGTGCTCCCATACTGGCTACTATACTACCACTGGCTAGTCTCTCTTCTCTCTTTTTACGTCTCCTTCGCATCCATCTGGGTCTAACTGTTTAGGATTTACAAGTTATGGGCTTCTAGCATTACGTATTGGGCCTTGAGGCCTGCTATTAGTACTTCGGCTTTTAGAAATTTCATCAAGTCATCGATGTAATAGTCCATCACATTTTTATGTTTAATTATGTAATTCTTTTAAAATCATAATATAATTAATGGTTATTACATGATTAAGAGTATCATATAAGGACTTAATTGCAAAATGAATTTGATTATAAAGAAAATTATAATTTCTATAAACTACAAGAACAAAAAGTTTCGAAATAAAGGCCATTTTCAAATAAAAATAAAATATAAAGACTAAAATAAAATTTAAAATATATAAAGAATATTATGAAATTTTCTCTAACACTACCAAAAATCTTGCAACTATACAAATAAATGTAATTAATCATTACTTCATTACATATTTGATTTCAATATATCGTACTATTCATATTGGGGTTTGGTGTAATTACTTCAAGATAGTATTTTCAATAGAATAAGTATAAATACTTATTAGTTCGTGATCATTAAAAAAATAATTTCTTTACAATTTAAATAGTATTATTTTTCCTTCCTTAAGGTAACAAGAATTATTTTTATTTAAGTTGTACATAATTGTTCGTAACCATCATAACTATAGATTAATCAGCTAAAATATGAAAGTAAAGTATAATTTTTTACGGTTTATTAGTGAAATATATTTAATAGTTCATAATTTTTTTTTGTTACAAAGTAAATAGTATTATTATACACCATGTGGGTCATAATTATAAAATAATATGAATAATTAGCATAATTACGGGATAACTAATTAAGTTACATAGATAAATTATTACCATACAATAAATACAAATATTTAATAATTTGTAATTTAAAAGTGTTATAATTATAACTCCTTAAAATAATTAACCATAGATACTGTCTATCCATGCACCCGGGGTTTATTTTTATCCAAGCTAATGGTTCCATGTTAGGTAGTTTATTTACAAAATAATGGTTTCATTTTAATAGTTTCTTAAACAATAAGAAAAAAGAAAATCCGGATTAAAAATAATGCGGATCATTTTCTGATTGGAATCTCAGATATATTTGGGTACAGAATAAAGAAGGATTTAATTGAAGGACTCCCCTCCTTTAAAATAGAGCAGGTTCCGATTCCTAAATTCCTAGCCAGTTCATTTTCATGCCCCTTATGTAGATGGATTTTTTTTTTATTATGAACGTGGATATTCGGATAAACTTGTGTATATCTCAACTAATTTTATAAATTTTAAAATTAATAATTATATAAATTTTTACCAACTCTAAAATTTATATTACTTAAACTAAAGTAAAAAATAAATCTAAATTCTACTAGTTGAGTTATATTACTGTGGTGAGGATTTGAAAGAGACAAGAAGTTAAATCTAAATTTGCAAGTTGCAATGGAGAAAATATTTATAAAATCTTGGAAGTTGTGTCCACCTCCGAGCGCATGCAAAACTGGGATAAAGTGCCAAAAACTATACAAAAAGCCACCGCCCGCTTGTCCTTCACGGATTGTTAAGGATTTTACTTTATAAATCAGCTCTCACTTCTTGACAAGGCACAGTAGCCCATTTGTCACCAGTTGTAGCGGCCCGCGTGTGCCCTCCATTTGTACTGGGAACTTTACAGTACATGAAGAAGGTACTTTTCTTTTTATATTTTAAAAATATTTTTTTAAAAAATTAATACTTTTTTATATTTTTAAATTTAACGGGTATCAAAAATAATTTTTAAAAAATACAAAATATATTATTTTAATATTTTTTCAAATAAAAATCACTTTAAAAAAACAACTTAAATCAAACTTCCAAACACCATCAAACAGCATCCGATGCGCGGCTAAAATTTGGTTCCATCCTGGGTGATAATGCATGCGTCGTGTCCTTTCCTCCCCTTGGCTGCCCCTCCTCTCGTGGGCACTACCCTATAAATCGTTATGAATAAAGCAATCCTCGTCCTCCACGATCCAATTCCATTCCTCACAAATAATGTAATTGAGATAGAGAGGGACTATGGTATTATCGGGTGGGAGAGTGTGAATGAGAGACGGAAGATTTGCAATTGGCAGAGAAGGGGGTGGTTTTAGACGCACGCTAGCGTTGCGCCACCAAAACTTGCAAGAGGAGTGATGGTGCCACGCTGCGCGCGTCTAAAATCTTTAACCCCTTGATTTTCTTTTTTTCTTTTTCATATAATTAACGCCACTTGAAGGAATTCAAACATCAAACCTGGACTGGAAGAAAAATGGTGAAGAGCTGAGATGTTAGCTTTTCCAAATTTTGTTTGAGTAACTTATTGTTATTACTTGCCAATTTAAATTCCCACCATGTGATCTTTATAATTGCCGAATGATTTTTTGTTTATTTGCTTCCTTATTTTGATCATATTCTCCTTGTACTCCTCATTTTCTTATGCCATGCTTTTTCAGTACTCGAGCATTTTAGCATGTGCTTGGACACTGGAGTGAAGCCGGATGTGATTATATATAGCAATGTTTACGATTGCTCTATTTTTTAAAAAAAGGAATTTCATGCTGATTTTCTAGCTAATTAATTTGAATCTTGGTTTTGGAAATTGGAATATTACTGTTTATTTTGATTTTCATTGTTCTAGTTCTCTGCGTTTCTATCTTCCTGTTTTTCTTTTGTGTTAATTTGACCCAACTAGTCTTTAGTTTCGATTGGCAGAGTGAAATGACAGGCCACACGACAAGGAAATGCAATTTCTGTAAATAACAGTGGAGCATGATCGTGCCTACCAAGCAGGTGAGTTCATAGGCTCTTACCTCGCACTTAACATGCTTGTTGCCAGAAATCTGAACCATAAGATTGACCTGTCCGAAATCTGAATCCACTAGTTTGGTTCGATTTAAGTTTTATACATGAGTTGAGTCACTTTAAAACTTGGTTATATTTTATTAACCCAAGTATTTTATCTAGGAGTGGTAAACCTTTTAAATAAATAAATTTGAAAAATCAATAATAAAGTATGAATTCAGTCAATTCTATCTTTTTAATTGTTTTTTTTTATATATTATTTTCATCCGCGTGACTTTGATGTTGAAATTTAGCGTGTGAAGTGCCCTTGAGTCCTTGACTATCATTTTATTATTATTTTTTAAAGATATTTTTACGTTACATGACTAATTATATGTAAACCAAATTTCATCAGTTCGATTAATTTAATTAGAAAGACAAAACAGTGTGACTGGCTCGATCTAGTGCAGTACAATTGGCTTGATCTAATAATATACTGCGAAATTTCTCTAATTATCGGAGTCGATGTCACATAATTGACTTCACTAATCCTGTTTTATGTTAAAGATAAAAGGTTGGTAGCTGTTTGCTTCTTATAGCAAGATATTAAGGTGCAGATCAAGACAAACCAAGTCTCGTGTTCTTCGAAGTGTGAACTTTTCAAAGGCCTCGAATTAATGGACTCTTGTGAGAAACAGAAGACTTGGCACAGATCTTTGATGTTACTTCAGAATTGAACCTGCTACTGCTTCAGCCGCCTATAAAAGAAGATGAACACCGTTGCTTTCTCTCTTGCACTGGAAAACGCATTTTTATAGCCCTGCATTTAGTAAAATAAAATAAAATTTTTATTTTGTGAATTAATATGTCAGCAACAAGTTACACTTTTAAATGTCCTGATAATAAACTGTAACATCTAATTAAATGTTACATTTTAAAATTACAATATTAATTAAATATCGTGATTCAGAATAATAATAAAATTTGAATTGATATCATAATTTACAACGACGATATTTATTGAATTCAAAACTAACTAGTCGACTAATTCATAATGATCGGTTAAATCAACAGGCCAATTCATAAAAAAAATTAAAAAAATATCAAAACTAAATCCCTAGATAAAAATTTTGAAATCTAAAGATCTGATAATTAGAGTAGTGATTCCATCTGAAAAATCTTATAAAAATTTAAATGTGATTTAATGGTTTGATCAAAAGTTATGGTATCTTTTAGCCATTATTTTGGTCTTGCATGACTAGATTTTCTCTTGGGTCTAAATCTGTCTTACTTGTCGATAAATATTTCTGTTAAGCGATCCATGTTTTTTGTCTAGAGTAAATCTTTATTTGGTTATGACAAACTCATATTTTATTGTCTATAATCATTTAGTATCGCAAGTCGGATTATATTATTGATACTAAAAGATAGAGGACAATTATTGCAAATAATAACTTTTAAAGATTTTAATTGGAGAATGAGTTAAAATATGACAAGGTGAAAGAGTGCTATTTTACTTTTTAAAAAATAATAATATTATTTTCTCAAAATTTTTAATTTATTGTATTAATTTAAAAAAAAAATCCAAGTTTTTCTTCCTATGTCTCTAAGATCTTGTTTGGTATTGTAGTACGAATTATTTTTTAAGGTATTTTTTAATTGAAAATATACTAAAAATAATATTTTTTATTTTTTAAAATTTATTTTTGAAATTATCATATTAAAATATTTTTAAAATGTAAAAACAAATGAGAGAATAGACGCATGACACTGATAGTACCTTGTGACACAAACGTGTTTGTGAGTGTGGTTGTAATTGCTTTTTCACATAAAAATGTATTAAAATAATATTTTTTTTATTTTTAAAAAATTATTTTTGACATCAGCATATCAAAATAATCTAAAAACACCAAAAAAATATTAATTTGAAGCAAAGAAAAAAATAAAAAAAATTTAATTTTTTTCAAAAACGCTTTTAAAACACAAAAACAAACGAGGTAGCCTGGACGCGCACCGAACTTTCTTCAGTTATCAAAGTGGGCTTGTTTTATTCTAAAATTACTTTTTTTTTTTCTAATTTTGTTGCTTTCCTACAATAATTTTTCATTGTCAAAATTAGGCTAAAATACGCAATGGTTGTGAGTCTTGTGACGGTGATTATTGTTGTTCAAAAATCAGTACTTAATTATACAATGTCAAAATAATATACAACTTGCATTTTAAGAATGTATTAAAACTTATAAGAAGATCAGACTAAAAATCTAGCATGTATATTAATTATATAATATGTTAGACTTAAACTAAAACAATATAATTACTTATTTCTTAAATCATTTAGAATATAATAAGTTGAATAATAAAAAAAATAAGAATAAGTTATTTGTCTTTTGGATTTTATTATTATTTACTCGGTACAAACAAGATGTATACAACCAACTTTACGAGATTCCAACAAAATTATCTTGTTTAAATACACTTTTAATTAAGATCCATGAATTAAAAGAAATAGTTCTCAAATATCTCTCTATAAAAACTGAATTTGAGCTATAAAATAAAAAATTAAAAAGGAAAATAGAGCTTATGAAATATAAAAAACTAAGTTAAAACCAAGGTGAAGAAGAGTGTGAGAAATCTTTAGAATTTTATCCAAAACACTCCACTTAACTATAGTAATTAAGTATAGTAATTATCGTAATAAATTTTATTCATTGTCAACCTTGATTATTCATCATAAAACAATATTAAACAGGTTTTAGCTTTGGATATGACTTTTTTTTAGTGTTGAAAAAATTGTCTAGGTTTATGAAAAAGAAGACTAACTGTAACACTCCACCTCACTAGTAAAATATTGTTCGTTTTAGCCAATGGGTCTTACTGATTTATTCTTGGCAGCCTCGCATGGCCTCAAAACGTGTCTTACTAGTCAAGGTGAGCATGCTCATATAAGACTCTCCTCCAAGTCTTTACCCTCTGATGTGGGATATTATAATCCACCACCTTAAAGAGTTCGATGACCCCATCGGCACCACTGGAGAACTAGCGAGTTGGGCTCTGATGCCAAATTATAACACTCCACCCCACTAGCAAGATATTATCCGCTCTGGCCCACAGGGCTCACGGATTTGTTATTGGCATCCACGCATTGCCCTAAAACATGTCTTACTAATCAAGGTTGACATGCTCATATAAGGCCCCCCTCTAAGTCTTCACCCGCTGATATGAGATATTACAGTTCACCCCTCTTAAAGAGCCTGATGGCCTCATTGGCATCACCAGACAGCTAGTGAGCTGGGCTCTGATGCCAAATTGTAACATCTCACCCCACCTGTAAGATATTATCCACTTTGACCCACGGGATTTACAAATTTGTTGTTTTAATGTAACTCCCCACCCCATTAGTAAGATATTGTCAATTTTGACCAACAGACCTCAAATATTTGTTTTTAACTGCCACACATGACCCTATAACGCATCTTACTAATCAAGATGAGCATGCTTATACAACGTTCTTTTCTAAATCCTCACCCACCAATATAAGATATTACACTAATTATTCAAACTCTTTATTAATGGATTAAGAAAAATAGTTATTTTTATTATTTTATAATAAACTCAAATTCAAACCTAGCTTGAAGCCTAACTCGAACAAGCATGTGATTTAAGCCTGAAATATATTTTGCTTATAAAATTAATTATGGCAATTACCTAAATAAATCTCCTTAATTCTCGGCCTTAACTACCCCCCTAATATAATATTAAACTTAAATTTCTCAGCTCTAAATATGACATGTTTTTGTGCTGAAAAATTTGTTTGGTTTGACGAAGAACAAAACTAATTGTTCACTCTTTATTTTTGGACCAATAAAAAATATTTTTATTATTCTACAGTAAACCCATACTCAAGCTTGGAGCTCGAGTCACGCACATGCATGAAAACCCAAAGATTACTTTGTTTATAGAATTAATTATGGTAATTACCGTTTAATTTCTTTTAATGATCAGTTTCAATTACTCGCCATGAAACAATATTAGGCTGAAAAGTTTTGGATTTAAATTTATGTTTTTCATGCTAAAAATATTTGTTAAGGTTGATGAAAAAAAAAGGACTAACTATTTAGACTTTTTATTCATGTGTTTACAAAGAATGATTCTTTAGATTATTTTAAAGCACACCCAAACTCTGGCCTGGAGCCTGAGCTGCACGCGCATACGACTTCAACTCAAAATTCATTTTGCCTAGATCCATTATTTTCTAAAA
>Ga0325411_1006238_pt1 | contig 13123 bp, 9 predicted proteins | sample PopdelMetagenome_13_FD_206181 | JGI IMG/M metagenome (GOLD analysis project Ga0325411, IMG submission 206181) | Populus deltoides microbial communities from Bellville, Georgia, United States - Xylem-PdIQD-R4 | ecosystem: Host-associated > Plants > Phyllosphere > Stem > Wood/Secondary xylem... | reverse complement strand
TGTCAAGGAACTGGGGCCAGAACTGGCAAAGCAATTCTTACCTCAATGGCCAAAGTCTTTCTTTCCAAGTCACCACAAGTGATGGTAGGACTGTGACTAGCTACAACGCCGTGCCAGAAAACTGGCAATTTGGCCAAACATTTTCAGGCGGTCAATTCTAGCTTTTGAGGACAAACAATTCTCATTGATTGTTGTGTGATGACATCTATATATGGTTTGCGAGAGAGGAGAGGGGGTAGGGTAGGAAAGGCATGGCCAATATGTCTGGCTGTTGCTGAGGTGGTTTATTAGCACCCGCTGGGCCTTTATATATGCAGCATAAAATTGAAAGATATAGTTCCTTTACAGTTTACATACATAGGAATGTTCATTCGTCGCCTTCTGTTTGATTTCAAGGCCATGAACATCGTTATTGGTTTGGTAGATTTAGTCTCCAATTTGGTCTGAAACCCAGTTGGAACATTTAAATTTGCGAAGTTTTACTGTATACTAATTAATTTCTTTGGTCTTGTACTTAATCTACGAATAAAAATCCGTCATGCATTTATGTATCATCAAATTTCTAGCCATTCTTTGCACTGTAAACGCCATTGCGCTCCACCGTTTTGAGCTTGTCACAACTGGAATGCCAGTGTTCGCCATAGCAAAATTAGAAATCTCTTTCCACAAACCAGCTCCTTCTGATGAGGATCAGCTGTATTCCCAGAAACAGTAGGAACATAATATATATGATTAGGCTAAACAACAAGATGCCAGATCAACGAAGGGAAAAGACGACTGTTTACATGCGACAGCAAATATTAGATGATACCAACGCAAATTATGCATGTATTGGCCAGAGGATTCTTTCTTTGGCTCAGAAGTTGTTGTTGAGAAAATGTTTGCACAGTCCATGTCATTGGTGAACGTTTTCAAAACATTGCATGTGCTGCTTTTTTGCCTGCCATAGATGAAACTGCTTAAAAGAATTCTCAGGAATTGAAGTTGAACAAAGGGGATATGTTCTATCCTCATCCAATTTAAATTCTCCTGGATGATCATTAGAAGTTGCTTCTTTGATTTATTTCTTAAAAAAAAAAAAGAAGAAGAGAGAATTGCTTCTGATAGAGTACTGAAAGTCTCATATTTCCATTTCCCATGTTTGTTATGGCATTGAAAGTTGTTCTGGGGAAAAAAAAAGAAAAGGAAAATCAACTTGTTAGTAATCAGAGAAGGTCATGCACCATGGTTCAAAACAGAGGACATTGCCTCAGATTGCATAAATTCACCAGCAACTTTCTCCAAAAGTTACAGTCAAATGGATATCTGACACATGACGACTAAACGAGACAGCATAGCAACATCCTCGAACGGACAACTGAGCAAAATAGAGAGGTTTTTTTTTTTTTGTTCATTTAGAAAATAGCACATTTCGCAAATTATTTTTAGGAAATAACACAAATTTGTTGGCGAGTAGCACAACTAAGCTATCTGACAGCGTATAACCATCCTTCAAAACAAAATTATTTCATTGCAAGTGTAAACCTGAACAAATTATGCCTATAATTAACTACATCTAGCTAGTTCTTGGTAGTTCATTGAATGCTGCTCATGGATGACCCCGCATCGTCCAAATTGCATCTTAGAAATCATGTATGTCTTTGTCTTTGTCCTCATAAAGCTGCCTTATCCTCAGCTGGTACAGTATCCTCAGCTATATCAAGTACAGAACGGCAAGCTGTGAACCAGTTGTTTGCAATGGAATGTATAGCATTATCGGTTGCATCATGAATGATAGTAGTGGCTCAATGACCCTCCCATACCAAAAACATCACCTAATACATCAAAAAAAAAAAAACATTACCAATCCATTATATATGAAAGAAATTTAAGCTATGTTGACAAAAAAAAAATTAGTCAACGCATATAAATTTATTATATCATGATATTTAATGCTTGTACTATATGTATACAAGCCACTCGTGTGCATCATCAGTTATTCATAATTGTTTATAATAACATGTACAACATCATCAATTTCATCATGAACCGCATTAGTGGCTTGATGACCCTCTCGTATAAAAAAAACATCACCTAATATATACCAATATATATATATATATATATATATGAAAGACACTTAAGTTATATTCATAAAAAAACCTAATGCATACCAATTTATTATATATTGGTGTGTGGAGCTTGGACTGTATACATGGACACCTCGAAATATCGTCTCATGTTAGTGTGATAAAGCAATATGTTATATGCATATATCAGTCTACGTAGACATCAATATCAATGATAAGATGTTGCTCCTCAAAGATATGTGCTCTCCTTGCATGCCCATAGTTGATATAATCCACATGTGTTATCAACCAGTTATTGTCATCTCTAGCTCAATGATTGATCACATGCAATCATCAATCGTATCAACATCATTTAGGATAGGTTGATGCAATCCAAACTACCACATCACAAGATCCGAGCAATGCAACTCAATGATAACAAAATAGTGCATTGCGACCATTAACCTCCGTATATTGTTGCTCTGGATGCAAATTGGAGGAGTTGCTTGTATCATATCCTTGATATATAAAAGTTTGATTTGAAAAATAATATTATAAAAATAAATAAAATGCATGTTGTAAATCATAACTGATGAGGTTATTGTGCATCTAACTCATCCTAGTAGAATGGCCACACATGAGTTGAATTTTCTCAAAAAAAAATTAAACCCACACCATCTGACATCAAAACATTTTAATGTATTATTTTTGTATAAATAAAATTAGATAAATTAAAACATTTAAAATAATTATACATGTAGAAGCATCAAACAACTCACAACTTATTTCTCTCTAGCCATGTATCTATGAAATATTTGGCAATAAAGATATGCAAACATTGTTAACCCCTAACTATATATTAGAATCCGCTCAAAATCATCTTGTTATGGTAGAAATGGGACTAGCACTACATTACAGTTAGACTTGTAAATGAGGTACACTATATCATACATAAGCAACGTCTCATTTATGGCATCATCTAGGGCTTTGAAATTATCTTCCAATCATTTAAGCTTGATGTAATCTCCTTTAGTAGCGACTTCATCACATGCGCATCTTAATAAATGTTACCATACCTCCTTGTTATACACTTATTTTTTAGTCACAAAACCAACATCTATGAGCAACCTAAGTAATAGAACAACACAATGGAGCATGGGCACCATCTCCTCAACATGTAGATAGAAAATATGGGTCTCATTACTCCATCTCTCGACCAATGCACCAAGCGATCCTTGATCGAGCATGATATGTTGGAGGTTAGTGATCCTATAAAAATCGACAGCCATGATGAAAACAAGAATACATAAATGTAGAGGAATTAATATAATGGCAAAAATATATTTCTTTTATACCCTAAAAATCAATCAAATAACATAAATATTAGTATTATTGTGATGTTGAATATGAATATGTTACAATATAACTATCACAAGTAAAATTAGATGTTCAACCTATATGTCTGCAATCTAATGTTAGTCTTACAAATATAAAACTGAATTATCCACAAGGCATATAATAAAATTACTCTTTACATTGTCCCTGTGGTGGAGGGGACCATCAATAAAACTTGTTTAGCTACCTCTCATACGCATCATTACTTATTGTGTACTTATATGATATATTTGTCAAATGAGTTTCAATATTTAAAAATAATGAATATAAAATAATAACAAACAACATTAATGTAAAACATAATATACATTGTTCAATCTCAAAAGTTTTTCTATTATGCCATCTCTCTCACTCGTATGCAAGGTTTGTTTTGTGTATACCACTCTCTTACATCTATATCGTTATGTATACAAGCTAATCTTCTTTAACATCTTCTATATCTTTATATAATTGGATATGCTCTTAAGCCTAATATATTCATCTCATACTTATTGGTTGGGTAAAGAGTAAAATTAAAAAGCATATATATTTTGGAGCATATAAACACTAAATAAAATATTCATAAATTATGCGAATTTAACTCATTATGAGATTCAACTTGCAATGAGATGTGAACATGGTCGTTGAAACATTTTCAATTTACCACTTGTTCAATTTCTTTCATACATGTTAGTTGTCTGTCAGGTCTCTCTTAGACCACTGGGTTATGGGAGTATTCACTTAAAAATAACATATTTTATGGTTAAACAGAGTTGTCATATATGTTTTTTATTTATTTAAAGTTATTGTGATTTCACAAAGTAGTTATAAAGGCCATAATATACCACAAGATATGAAATCTTGTGCCTTGAATCTTTGATGAAAAAAAAATTATTTAACCTATAAAAGGTCAACTAGAATAGAGTAGTAATGGGAGATGCATGACCACCATTCATGATAAGATTAAAGAATTTTGATAAATTTATGACCATATTAACATCATTGTGGTCATTATCATATGAAAATGCTCATCTTTCTTTTTGTTTAACTTTTAGCCTTTCTTTTACTCATTTGTCATTCTTAATCATAGTACCATATCAGGTATCAAATTTTTACTTTCATGGTTCATGACAAATCACATTTAAGGTTTTCTTCAAACTTGAATTTTTAAATATAATATTAAAGTTACTTATAAAGTGGCGTGATAAAAACAATAAAATTCAAACAACTCGGGCCATATCTCTAACATCGTATTCTTATTTTTAATATGTATATATAATAATATATATAGTGTGGTATTGCCAACTATAATGTTTTGACAAATACAAGCTAAGAACCATATCTAATTGTAATTTATCTCTTCTTTGACCAAAGCAAAATATAATGGAAATATCCCATTGTTCATGCCAAAACCAACTTTAACCAATAACTTCCTATTATACTTTTTATATAGATGAGTGTTATCAACACTTATCAATGGTTAACAAGAACCCAAGCCCTTAATTAGAACTTTAAATGACCAACAAACTCTTTCAAATATTGTTGTGTCATCATCCAGCCTATTGTGATCCCATTGGATAATTATACCATAATTTGATTCTTAAAGTGCTAGTAACACTCTAGATTGAATTTGAATGGAATCCTCGTGCAAATAAAACAATCACTTGAGAACCTTTTGTTTAGCTATTTATGTCATGTAATATGAGACATTAAACTTATTATTTTTGTATTGTTTCTTAGTTGGATGCAAAGTTCATACTTATGTCATCACTTGTAATTGGTAAAACTATATTAGCAATAAAATTTGAATCAAGCAAATGAAGGTTTTCCATTACCGATCAATTGGTACATGTATGTAGACACATCAACTTTGAGATCTCAAATAAATTGAAATTCTTATGATTCCACTCATATAAATGCTATTGATATTTTGGTTCATGCGTACATTATAATTGCATATAAATTATGGTTGAATGTTGCACCTTTTATTCTAATTAATGTGTTATGTGCCTTCTTTTCACTACATTAATTAATTCAGACTTGTTTTAAAAGATTTGTCTAACCTCTAATTGAACACTTATTCCTTAATTCATATAACTCAAAACCCAATATTTGCATAACATTTCATCAACCCACTAGCATCCTTAAAATTAGAAATGGGAGGTTCTATGAATTGGTTTATTGGATTATAAAACTCACCATCTTCATATGGGTCAACTAAACCCAAAGTAACATTACCATCATCTTCCTCATCACTTAGTTCATAGTCATTATTAATGTATTAAAACATGACTATTCTTTAATTCATATTCCAAACCTTGTGTTTTCTTGGCTATTATTTAACTCAAAGTGCTTGATTCTTTAACTTTAAAAATCCATATATTAATACATGTTAAGTTCATTGAAACTTTATTTCTTTTCACCTTATTTTTTGGTAAACCCCCTCTTCCACAACCTAGTGCTATTACCACTTGGATTCTAACACCACTTAAATTTACAATTATTTCTTTGGCATCACCATTAATTTCTCAATTTGAAATGGAAGTTTCTTAATGTGAAGTTTTATCACACTTAATCTCGCATGAGCCCTTACCTGCTACCTCTTCATATAAACCTCAACCCCACTCAAATTTCAGGTAATCATTACCCAATTTTAACTTAATCATCTTCTACTCATACTATAACTATTCAAGCAAAGAATAACATTCACAAACCTATTAGAAAATTGAGTGTGTATACCTAACTCTTCAAATCCAATAATCTTGAACCAACCACAGTGACCTAAGCTCTCAAACATATTAAGTGGTGTTCGACCATGTTTAAAGAGTGTGATATTCTTGTTTGGAATGGAATATGAAAGCTAGTGTCACTTTATTCAAGTTATAATATCATTAGCAATAAGTTGATTTTTATAACTAAAAATAATTTGGATGATTCTATTAATAGATTTAAAGATTGTTTGGTTATAAAAAGCTTTCATTGATATCCAAGAGTAAATTACAATGACATTTTTAATCATATTATCAAACCAAACACTATTCATGTTGTTCTCAATCTAGTTATGAGTCATAATTGGTCTTTGAGAGAGCTTGATGTGAACAATATATTCCTATAGGGCCATCTCTCATAGAATAGTTACATGACTCAACCCCCAGGTTTTGTTGATTAGAATAATTCATCTTATGTATGTATACTTAGAAAAAAAATTTATAACCTTTAAAAAGCTCCTCAAGCCTAGTGTCACGAACTTCACACCTTTCTTATTCATTATGGTTTTAAGAATTCTCATATTGATACATCTCTATATTTACTCACTATTGATGGACACATTAGGTATCACATAATTTATGTTGATGACTCAATTCTCACTATTGACAATGCTGAGATGGTTAATAGCTTTGTGAAAATTCTTGCTCATCAGTTTTCTATAAAGGATCTTAAATTGCTATCCTATTTCTTGGGTATGGAAGTTGTGACATACAAAAATGATATGTTACTTTCTCAAAAACATTACATCACAGACATTATATCTCGCACACATGATAAATGCCAAATCAATTCTCACTCCAATACCACCAAGTCCTCCACTCATTTTAAATTCTAGCTTGTTTTTATTTGATGCTACGAAGTATATAGATGTAGTTAATGGTCTCCAGTACCTCTTAATCACAAGTCATGATATTTCGTTATCGTTAACAACCCTCTCAATATAGGCATTGTCTAACAACCAAACATTAGGTCACTTTCAAACATCTCTTACGTTATTTGTGTGGTATAATTGATTATGGCTTGCAAATCTATAATGATTCACCTTGATGTCTGCATTCATTTTTTTATGCTGATTGGGCAAGTGACAAAGATGACTTTTCTTCTATAGGAGCTTATGTCATATAAAATAGCTCGTTAATCCATTAAAGTTGTGTATCATTCATTTGTTATTGGGCCAACTATCTCTTAATTGATCTTGGTGTTAAGTTTTCTTATTATCCAATATTGTTGGAGCTAGTCAACCTTGTTCTAATCCAGTATTTCATTCACAAATGAAGCATGTTGTTATTGACTTTGATTTTATTGGAGATCAAGTAAAAAATGGTGATCTTTGTGTTACTTATATGTCTATTAAATATCAACTTGTAGATGTTCCCACTAAACTATTTCTTGCGCTCGTTTCCTCAACCTCAAGATCAAAACTGGACTTTTCTCTCAACCTCCATTATAAGGAGCCATAATAGAGGATAATAATCTTTATTTGTTGGTTGTTATTTTTTAAGTTTCAGTTAACTTATCCTTCATTCAAGTTTTGTATTTTAGTTGAGATAGGATAGATTTTATATGTTTCTGAATTTAAATCAAACACAATGCTGCCTATATATATAGGCAACACATGAATACAAGTAGGGTGTGCAATTCTCACCAACATACAACTACTATTCAATTATCTTTGTTATGAAAGAGGTATTATGTTGGATCAAATATCATGATTTAGGAATCCAAAATCACTTCAACTTTTAAATTTGTTCTGGCATTTTTTCATGATCTGATAATCGGACCATTGCAGAATTTCCCCATGAAAAATCAGTCTTCCCTGGACGTTTTTGTGCTCTGATAGCAGAATTGCACAAACAATATTTGGATCAATTGCTTAAGCCTTGAAATCTTATTTGTGTTGGTTGAAATTGCTGTTAGCAGGTGCATTATGTCCTGTTCTATGATTAAACTTGCTATGTTTGGTTGGAGAAGGCAAAAGAACTGCTCGGGCTTGGTTTGTTCAGAAGCTGGATTCAAGCACCTCTCTTGTGATCACTGAAGATGCAGAATTAATGGTTTACTTTGATGTTACAGACCAATGCGTGTAGGAATTTTGTGGGTTCTCTCGTACTATCACATACTGAGACCTTAAATTAGATTAGATGAATGCTGGCTACCATGGCTGATTTATGCATGCGATACAGTGTATCTTCTGATGCTCTTGAAGCTGTTTTGAAACTCAGTTATGTCTCATGTGAAAGTATCAAGATTCCACTCTTGTCAGCTAATTAAGCTTTGGTTCAGATGCACTTCCCGTTGTCATCCTATGTATCTGGGACATTCCTTGTGTGGCTGCAAGATCAAATATAACAGCAGCTACGCGCAGAAGGGCTACTTGCATGGATTACCCTCACTACGGTCATGATGACTGCATGATGAACCTGATCAGCAATTTCATGCGTAGACCTAGACCTGAGGTTGATTGAAAAACTATTTGTACAACAATCGTTAGCATTGAAACTTTAACATTCCTTGAAATCATTTATTCCGTGTTCCAGCATGCTGCACCTGTCTCAGACTTGGAACAAATACAACTAGAAGATCATGTGCATAATTGATAGAAGAACTAGCTCTAAAAACATAATGGTGTAACCAAAATCATTGAGTTTTGGCAGAGTTCGAACTTCTGAACTGTAAAGCAGGCTCACCGGTAACCTATATGTACATCAGACTCATGAATCTTTGTCCTTGGATAAACTCTGCGGGATTCTACTAATAACACTCTCATCCACTATCTTATAGTGATGTGATAATTTTCTATGGATTATCCCACAACATCTATCCACACGTTCTTCATATCGGCTATACAAGGCAGGGATTGTAATGGATAAGATTGTTCCTGTTATCAATATCAGTGGTAAACATGTTAATATTTTGGTCCAAACAATATGAAGTATTCAAACAATTTCAAGGAGAGACCAGACAGTGGTAACATCCACAGGCACGATAACAAATTTCAAGGAATGTCACAAGGTTCAAGAACAGGCATATGTATTGCAAGAAAAGCCTTCCACAAAAATAAACTTTAGAGCAAAGGGAATAGGGCATCCAGGGTTTTAACTAAGGTGAAATAAATGATTTAACATAAGAATTCACAGTTCCAAATATCAGTTTTTTGGAAACTAGCACAGTGCCCAAATTTTTTTTTGGGGAAATAGCACAGTAGAAAACTTATTGGAGAAAATAGCAAAGTTTGTTGAGCTGCAGCAGCATCATTGGCACGATCAAATTAAATTTTATTGGTTGTGGCAGTGTCACTGCTGCAGCCTTCAAATTTGAAAACAAATTGAAGGTTGCGGCAGCGTTACTACCGCAGCCTTTAATTTAAAAAATAAAAATAAAAAATCTGCCGCGGCCTTAAATAAATTTGGTTCATAAAACAGAATGAAGATTTGAAAGGAACTGAAGTTAAATTTTCAATCTGCCCTTCCGCAGGCTCAACTTAATAAAACTTGAGGTTTTTACTGGAAAGCCTTGTGTTCAAATATTGGAATTAATAAGCTGGTGGATTTGTATAACCCAAGCCTTTTGGACCTCCCATAAACCTAAAAAAAAAATTAAAAAATTTGTCTCCCATGTTTAGAACAAGGCTATATTTTGCAACAGTTTACATCCAATATATTCACAGAGCAATGGTGAAGTTTTAAAGGGCTGCTCTTTTAATTTTTTTTTTCAAAATTAGTTTTCTGCTAATTTCCAATAAGTTCTATGCTGCAGCTTAACAAACTGTGCTATTTCCCTAAATAAGTTTTCTGCTGTGATATTTCCCCCAAAAACTTGGGCACTATGTTGGCTTCCAAAAAAACTCCAAAAATCAAAAGCTGCACTTAACTAAGACTAACAACGCTGACACGCCATACATACCTATATAAGCCAGAGTGAAGAAAGAGAAGTAGCTACCAACAGTAGACAGGAGCCAGAGAAAGACCACCACCTATCAAATGAACAATTAAATTAGTTAGCGAGACAATAAACAAATAGAAGACATTGTAACTTCATTAAGATAGACTCTCAAGACTCTATTCAACCATCTAGAGATCCTACTGGATGCTGTAGACTGGCAACCTTTGCAAGCTTCACTTATAAAAGTACAGAAGGTTGCCAATCAAATATTCCTACTGTCCGCTCAAGGAAAAGAGCATTAAAAAGTATACTTGCAAGTCCCGACTAGTCTGTTTTCCCTGCCCCTTAACTCAACTTGCCCATTTCCCCTACCCAATCAAATCAAGCAGTGTCGAATTAATTCTTCTGGAGAAAATTTAGTTAACTCATATTTGATATGCATTTTCTTAAATTACAAATTCAAACATACATATCCATCCATATACATATGTATATAGTAATTAAAAATTTTGAAATTCCTACAATTTTTTATTGTTCTAGAGTAGTTTCCTTTAAGACTGAATGACTACAATTTACTACATAAACTACTACAACAAAGAAAAAATCAAAACAGCTTAATAAATCTTCAATTACACATAGTGGAACTCTTTTATCCTCTTTAAGCAAACCAATACTTACCTTGAAAAATAGAATCTAACATCTTTGACCCTTTTCAAGATGATACATTGACCTTGAAAAGGACTCTAAAAACTTTTCCAAAAGGGAATAACATGAGCATAAGAAGCACGTTATTAAGTCAATCAACAATGACCTTGAAAAAGAGTCTAAAATCTTTGCCGAGAGTAATGTCATGAGCCATAAGAAGAACATTATTAATTTTCACACGAAATGATGCTGCAGCACTGTTAACCATTTCCTCTGACAGAACTAACTCTGGTAACGATTGAAGCTGTCTGCTAAAAAAAAAAAAGGTGAAATTAGAAATGGTTTTGGAACTGAAACAACAAGGAGCTGCAAATGAAAAATGTAGATGGCATTAGGCATACTTGTTTATCATATCAGCTGTGTTGGCTCGGACAAACAGCAATACAATCAAGATCAGCAACACATCAGAACAAATTGTTAAGAATGGCAATCCAGACCGCTCAAATATGAACCATGATACAGTTGCAACCATAATGACACCAAAAGAAACATGCCACCACTTCCAAAGTAGTACATCAGCAGCTATAAAAGAAAGAGAACAAGAAATTAGTAGAACAACTGCAAACACTGAAAACGATGAAATGAAGTCATACACAGTAGTAGTTGCAGCAATAATATCATATAATTTAGCATATGTAATGACAAACAGTAACACGTTTAGCCTTTAATTAGGCAGAAACCTTGATGGTGAGATAAACTAGCTCAAACCAGCAAGAACCAATTAGAAATAGACTAACTCAAGAAAACACACATCCCCAGTACACAGAACTGATTACAAATACTTAGTTCAATAGAGAAGGAATGGCAAAGAAGTGGAGTAAAAGAAGCAGGATAAATAAAGTGAAAAAGGCTGAGGCCAAATACTGAAAATGCCTTAGCTTTACAAAGAATCAATTTGAAGTATAGCAGAGCCATTAAGAAACACCACAAGAGGAGGCCTAAATTGTCTTCTCATATCATTTCGAAGCTTAAAAGTGAATATGACTCTTCATATTATTATTTCATTATCTATTATTTAGACAACATCCAGGCCAAGCAAAGGTAGGATTTAACACTCAACTTCAAGCCATTAACGTAATGAAGGTGTAATCCCCAACATCCTTTGGTAAAACAATTTCTAATTATTTCAGTTAATTTAGTGGGGACACTGAACCCGAGATATTGTTTACGCACTCGTATGATTATAGATGATAGAGGGTAGCCCAACATGTTGTTCATTGATTAGGAGATTGGGCTCATCAAAGCCCTAGTTATTAGATTTTAATTACCTTTATTATTGGACTTCATTTTATATGATTTTATTATATTTTTATTAGTTAGCGGGTTTTAAACCTAAATTTGATTCTAATTAGGGTTTTATTATTTACATGAAATTTTCTTAACATTAAGTTTTAGTTTTTGATTAATTGAATAAAATTTGCAAAGTTGCATATTTTTCCAATCCTATTCTTTCTTTTCTTTAGCTTTTTCTTCTCTTTCTTAGGCTTCTTCTTTTAACTTCTTATTTTCTTTCTTATTGGGCTTAAAATCTCTTTTGTCCCGTTCAACTTTGATATCAGAGCCGAGTTTTTTTATTGTTCTTACAATTAATCGATCTATTAAAGCTTGTGAAAATCCTCAAAATTCAACACAGTATATAAAACCTAGAAATTGTGTAGAATCATCATCAAAGGTTGATCTAGAGAGAGAAAAAATCATTTAATTTTTTTGTTTGCAGGTGAGTTCTGGAAGGAAAAAAATCCAATGAAACACCCCTTTACACCCTAACCCTAGCTATTGTTCATCTTCCTCATCCTCCAGCCACCCCCACACACCAATTGTAACAGCCAGTCTTCAGCCTCAGCCACCACGCTGCCAACCAACACAGACACCAGCCACGCCACTTTCCCAGCACAACAACCCCTCATGGCAACACACCACCAACCAGTCACCCACTAGCCCGTCAAATCAGCAACCCTCCCCTCTTTTCATAGCCAACACCGGAAAATCAACCTATCAGCCAGCCTCGCCCCAGCCACCGCAGCAACATCAATTCGATTCAACACCGCCATTGCCCAAAACACCCCACACATACCAGTTCCCAAAGCCACAAACAAAAACATTTCAGTCACCACCCATCTTAACCCCCACAGCATCCTATCATCAATAAACCCAGTACCAAGCCACCAAACCCATTGTCCAGCAGTGCAAAACATCCACATCAATTGATCTTCCAACCGACAGCAGCCACCATTCATCCTTCCCAGCCACATCAGCCAGCACACCAGACAAAATCAGCAGCCCACTGGCACGGTAGACCCCTTCACAGAAGCCACCAGTTACTCCACAGCAGTTCCTAAATGCCA
>Ga0325411_1006236_pt1 | contig 13124 bp, 7 predicted proteins | sample PopdelMetagenome_13_FD_206181 | JGI IMG/M metagenome (GOLD analysis project Ga0325411, IMG submission 206181) | Populus deltoides microbial communities from Bellville, Georgia, United States - Xylem-PdIQD-R4 | ecosystem: Host-associated > Plants > Phyllosphere > Stem > Wood/Secondary xylem... | reverse complement strand
ACATATATTAATTTTAAGATTTGAATTCTAGAAAATAGAAAATTGGAGCCAATAATCTGATATCTTCAGTTTTAAAAAACAATTTGATGTCTTAATCTGTGACGAGTACAGCACGCTATATTTTTAAGGTGATGGTGACTAGTTGAGTTGAATTATTCCTACGAACGTGGTAGTAGGTAGCCCCTGCCAAAGAAAAAACTCCTTGGAATCTACGAAAACCTTCAAAGTCTCCGTAAATAAAAAAAAAAATTGTTCCAAAGTCTTTTCTGTTTCAAAAATAAAATAAAATGACCGAGCTAATTGGGATTCTAGTCATCAATGTAGAAGTTACTTTCCTCGAGAGAAAAAATGGGCGACAGATTCTTTTCAATCTCTCAACAAGAAGAAACTTCAGTAACAACAACTTCTTTATGCCAGGCAAAACATTTCACATAGAGAGAGATGAAGGGAATCAAGTACCTTGAGCATTTCAGAGGTGAGCATCAATTGAAGCTGATCGAGAAGGTTGACGAAGCTAATCTAGCTGTATGCAAAGCTTGCAAGGAACACTGTCGTGATCCGTATTATTTTAGTTGCAGCGTATGCGATTTAAACCTCCATGATTTATGTGCAAATTTGCCATTATGGTTCTCAAATCCTTTTCATCCCCACACGCTTTCAATCTTTCAGACTCATGTGATAGGCGAGCCGGAACAGTTTCAGTGCCACGCCTGTTTTAGGAACATAGATGGCTACACCTATGGCTACAAATGCAACGAGTGCCTCATCTATCTAGATGTTGAATGTGCTTTACTAAGACCTGTCATAAAAGAAGATGAAGATCATGTTCTAATCCATTTTTCCCATCTTCATCCATTAGTCCTAGTTGCTACCGAACTGAAGGATGTTAATGATGACCCCCCACGCTGCTACCTGTGTTGGGAATTTATAATTAGCTCGGTCCTGTTCTACAAGTGTGAACCCTGCAGATTCTATCTTCACAAATCATGTGCTGAATTGAAGTTGCCAAAATGTTTGGATCACTTCTATCACCGTTGCTCTCTCGCTCTATGCACCGAAAGAAATCCTTATACTTGCAATGCTTGTTTGAGGAATCGTGGTGGCTTCCACTACCTCTGCGACAATTGCAACTTCAGGCTCGATGTCGACTGCGCTTTACTGCCTGAAAAAATGAAATCTGAAGGTCAAGATCAGCTCTACCATCACCCTATGCACGGGCATCCCCTACTACTTGTTGATGTAACTGATGATGAAGCAATTCACTGCGTCGCTTGCCAGAAAAGCTGTTGTGACAAGGCCTATGTCTGTCGTTGGGCCGGGGTATGCAAGTTTTTCCTCCACCAACAATGCTTCCTTCTTCCTGAAAAGGTATTCCAACCGCATTATCCAGGCCTCGAGTTAAAGTTGACTCCAGAATGTTTTCCTAAAGCAAGATGCATTTCCTGTTATAATTTATGCAATGGCTTATTCTACCGCACTCCGTCCAAATTACCGAAGAAAGTGAGAAAAAAACTGGGTGGCTTACCATTACCATTCAACGTGCACGTTAAATGTCCCGTGGAGGTGTCCACTATAACATATCAAGCTCACCCTCACAATCTTACATTTATCGAGAACGTCATAGGCAATGATATTGACGACAGCAATGAATTCAAAGGTATAAAGTGCAAGGCCTGCGGCAAGGATTGCATATCATCATCACCTCTGTTTCGTTGTGCCCGATGCAATTACAATCTTCATGTTGAATGTGGTCCCTTACCGTGTATCATTCCTTACAAAAGTGAATTGCATACACATCCACTCAGGCTTATCTATTCTCCGGTGGACGGCGAAGACAAAAATGACGTGGATGTGTTTTACTGCGACGAGTGCGAAAACGAAAGAGATCCAAGGCTACCAGTTTATTGTTGCTCTGAGGGCTGCGCCTATATTGCTGAGATTAAATGCGTAATATCCGAGGTACGTTTTCTACCATATTTTCTATATCTGACATTTTACTTCAATTTTTGTAGACAATTATCTAATTCTAGAAGTGATTATATGAAAAAAAAAAAATGTCATTCCGTCCGAGTGATGGAGTGAGGGGATTGAAACATGATCCGTGCCTACACTCATAATTAAAACAAGAACTAGGTTTCGTGTTTCTCCTTTACTCTACTTGTTTTGCTGTCAGGTAAAACGTTCGTTATTGGGATATAATGGTGAAGTGGAGTTGAAGTCCTTGATCACTAAGATGGCTGGGAAGGTGATTGGCAAATATTATCTTCCTCCTCAGGAACCTGGAAGGGGCAGTGGAACAAAGAATGAAGATTGCAATGAAATTATTAGTCGTTTCAGAATTGAGGACACAGACTTGTATCGAAGCATTTCTATGGCTGCAAGACACTGGGCTCAGAATGATACCACCAAGAGCATAGGATCACAAGCTTCTCTGTTTCCAAATGAGGCTCTTACTCTTATGAACTTATTATATGGAGGCAAAGATATATTTAAAGAAGATAGGTCGATTTTCAAGGTCGAAGATCATTTTTTGAAGTCAGACTTTGCATACATAACGGAGGCACTAGGTGATGTTATCCTTGCAAAACCCACTTTGCAAAATTCACCGGTAGTGGACTATTTCAGATTTATGTTATGCTGGACAATAAACAGCATGCGCACCACAAGAGTTGTTGATATTTCCCAAGAACTACTGTCGAAGTGGTGGAAGAACTTGAAAATGGTGCATTTTGCAGGTTTCAACATACAGTTCGCCTTAGACCGTCTGGACAGAATTGTGTTTGCTTACTATGGTCTTCAAGCTAAAGCAGAAAAGGAGAACCTGCAGAAAATAGATGGAGAGATCTCAGAGCTTGATCAAGATATTAAAAAATTAGAAGCATTATTGGTGGATAAAAGAGCAAGATTACAAGAACTCCAGAAGAGACGTGGGCATGTGGCCTCCAAAGAAATCGTGGGTTCTAGCTTAGTAGACAAGTGCTCAGGGGAGGCATCTGAACTGAAGTGGAGGTTGGCTGGTGAAGGTCTTTTTGAAAAATAGGAGTACAACCTGGCGTTTATTTATTATTTTGCACTTTCTTTGTGATATGGATTGTGATTGTCCTGTTTAGTTTTTGAGTGTATTTATATTAAGGTATTGATTGGGTTTTAAGTGTTTTTTTATTCGGAAATATATTTAAATAATAGTTTTTTTTTAAAAAAATATTTTTGATATCAATATATCAAAACGATCAAAAATTATAAATTTTTTTTTGAAATTGCACAGTCAGCCGCATTCCCAAACATGCTCAACATTGTTATGATGGCACGCCCTTCGTTGTGAGCTAGATCATTTTTTTTAATTTTAAAAAACAATGTTGAAGTATTGTCAACATGTTTTAAAACATAAAAAAATTAAATTAAAAAAATATGACGTTCAATTCTCAACAAGTAAACATTATAGGATTAAATTAAAAAAAAATCAATTTCAAAAAAAAAATCAAAAGAAAAAGAAATTAAAAGAATGATGACTAAATATGACACAAAAATAAAATGATGTAAAAGACCTGAGCCAATTTGAATTCACAACTCGGGTTGTAAGGTCGATTTATTCTTATAGAAAGCAAATAAAAAAAAATAAAGAAGCTCAATCCTTAATAAATTCAATATTGAACGATAAAATCGTGAAAGGAAATCAATGTAAAAAAATATCAATGTCAACTCGAGCTAACATTTAATACTCGTGACCTAGATCATAAGATTAGGATCACTGCATAAAAAAAATCATGAAACCCAATCATCAACCAATCCAATATTGAAGGACATGATAAAAAAAATCAATTTAAAAAAAGAACCTAAAGTAAAAAAAATAATTAAAAGAATAATGATCAAATCCGACATAAAAATGAAATGAACTAAAATGATTAGGGATTAAATTGAAAAAAAAAATCAATTAAGAAAATGATATATATATATATATAAAAGATATAATAATAAAAAAATAGGACTATATTTAATATAAAAATCAAATGGTAAGGGATGAAAATGAAAAACAAAAACCAATAAAAAATCCAAAACAAATAAAACCATTTTAAAAGACAAAGACTACAATTGAAAGAAAAAATAAATGGGAAGACAAAGTTGAATTTTGGTTGAACCAGTGTGAATCCCGAGAAGAGGAAAAACAAGGAGGTAAAGATTCAATTGCCAGAAGACGTTGCATTCATCAGTCACCTTTTCTTTTTATTAATATTTTTTTAAAAGAATGATTTGCTTCAATTTATAAATACAAATATACCACCCGATACCAAAAAAAAACTTTAAGGAAATAAAGTCATTTTATTATGGAAGTAAAAGGATTGAAAAGTCCCTAGACCTTAGCTCTAAAAAGATTATCTTTAAGGGTATTTAAGTCATTGCATTTTACATATAAAATGCTATAAGACTTATTTGCCCTCAATTAATATGGTAATTCCATAAAAAAAATTATCTTACCCCTATAAATAGCCCATTATTTTGCGTGAGAATGGGTAGAAAATATTGCAATACACAATAAAACCCTCTATATTTTTTTTGAACCTTGTTCTACATGTTTACAATATATTCAAAACATATGCGTTTTGAAAAGCAAAGGGACAAGCAAAAAACCTATTTTAATGAATACATAGATGATGGGTTTAGGCTTTCATTGTCTTGAACCCTAGGTAACACTTTTGAGCTTAGGTTTATGTTTGAGTGTATCCTATGTGTCAGATTCAGGTGTATCCTTTGCCTAGCAAATAAAAAACTCATTAACTCACATATAAACAAAAGAAAAATAATCTCCTCCACAGCATCTCCTTCATTTTATCATCTTTATTTACTACACTTGCAATATATTACACAACTTCTAACGCAACATTCTTATTGTATGTGCTAAACGTTGAAGTGTTTTATGACGCTCAGTCCATGACGCTTCCTCTATTGAATAATTTCTGAACAGAACCTCAAATTTCTTGCGAAGTCATGTTTGTAGCTTGCAGGCGGGCTGGGGCTTCATATTAGGGCTGAAACTAGTATCTAACCATTGCATGCTTAACAGTAATGGGCTCTTGTTACAAACCTTCTACTTTTGCAGGTCTTGCAGACGAAAGTTACAGTTTGTTTTTTCCTCCACATTCTTAGTTAGATCAATTATCAATCAGTTCCATAGTCATTAACAATTCTCATGTGCTTGAAGCATTGTCATTCGTGTGAAAGAATTCTGGTCCCAGAATTCTTGATTTGCATAAGACGTGCACGATTTGTAGATTTGCATAAGGCCGGCATGATCCCCTCTCAAGTCTTCATATCGCTTCAGGATTTCTGTACAGTCAAGTAGTTTTTTTTTTCTTTAATTCCAATCAGGATATTCTGAATCAATTATTCTCATGAATCAAGACCAATTCCTTTCCTTGCCAAGTTCAGGCAGGCCAAATCACACCACATACCCACAATAAACGAAGAGCTGCTCGGAATATTTATCGGCAAACCGACCATATAAATCATTGAACTACCAGTCCAAGTAACAAACTATATATTGAACACAAGCAAGTCAGGTGAGTCTGAGACAGGTGTTGCTGGCTTATCGATACATCGATACATGGTAGCATGTAGTTGATTGGTTCTTTTCGAAGCTTAGCATCTTCCACACGCAGCTCACACGTACGTATCCATGATTCTTTATCTGGTGGCCACTTGCAAGCAGCAGAACACCACAGCACGTGGGATGGCCACAGAAGTTTCATTATCAATTTCAATTCAGATTCATACCTTGAAATGTAATGACACTGTAAGATTCCTGCCTGTTTACCTAGATTGCATGAACACCATTGAATCTGTGTTTCAGATAAGGTTATTATAGGAATAGATAAGGCTTCAATTTTGGCAAAAATATTCACAAAGTTGGTGCAGAAGTCTATTTTTCCCCCTGACTTTTTGGGTATTGAAAGGTTATCTCTTTGAAACTAGTAGTTGCCTTGTAGGATTCCTTGACAACTCAGGCAAGGATCTTTCTGAATCAGGACAAAAGGGGGTCAATAATTTATTAGAGGTGACTGCTTCGGACTGTAATGGGGATCGATGAAATTATAGTTTTTAGCCGTTCTTTCAATAGAGTTGGGTATACTATAAAATTCACATATGCATAATACTTGGGTACGAATAGCTTATCTAAGATAGAATTGGGTGAAAATTTTCTTTTGATGTGAAAAAACCAGCTCGAATCACTAAAAAAAAAATTAAATGAACGCACCTAATTCTTATCGGTTTGGATCTCAAACCCTTCTCTAGACATTAAAAAAAGAAAAAAGAAAAGTATTAAATATTGAATTATAAAAATACTAAAATTGCTCAGTGTTTCACTGTGTAAGTTCACAGTGAAACGCTGAGTTTCTTCTTTATCTTTTTCTTCTTCTTTTTTACTTCTTTGCTTTTTTGCTTATTTTTTTAAGCTATTTTGTTTTATTTTTTTAAGCTGTTTTTTTCTTTGATTTTTTTAATGATTTTTTTTGTTTAATTTTTTTTTGTTAATGTTAAATTTTTTTCTATTTAGTTATTAAACTTTCATGACACGAGTTCCGGGTTTGACGGCTTAACCCAGATTTTTTTTCTAGTTTACTTTTTAATTAATTATTTTTTCAAGTACAATCCAAAGTGAAACGTTGAGCTATTTTTTTTTGCTTTGTTTTTTTAAGCTGTTTCTTTTCTTTATTTTTTTAATGAATTTTTTTGTTAATGTTAAATTTTTTTCTATTTAGTTATCAAACTTTCATGACACGGGTTCCAGGTTTGACGGGTTAACCGGATTTTTTTCTGGTTTTTCTTTTTAATTAATTTTTTCATTTAATGTAGTTTGTTAATGTTAAATTTTTTCTATTTAGTTATCAAACTTTCATGACATGGATTCCGGGTTTGACGGGTTAACCCAGCTACCTCTAGGTTAACCCATAATTTTTTTTTCCTCTTCAGTTATAAAACTTTCATAAATAGCTAAAAGGAATCAATGTTTTACTGTGGACTGCACAGTGCAGTACACAGTAAAACACTGATTCCTTAGGCGTTTTTGTTTTTGTTTTTTGTTTTTTTTAAGTTGTCTAAGTTTTTTTAGCTGTTTTTTTATGCTTTTTGGGATTTTTTTTCTTCTTTCTTTTTTTTTTAATTAATTTTTTTTTGTTTAGTTTAATTTGTTAATGTTAAATTTCTTTCTATTTAGTTATTAGACTTTCATGACACATATCCCGAGTTTTACGGCTTAACTTGGTTTCACCGGTGAACCCAGTTAATTCCGGGTTGACCCGTTAATTTTTTTTATTATTATTTTCATAAATATTTTTATTTAATTTAGTTTGTTAATGTTAATTTTTTTTTTTATTTAGTTATCAGTCTTTCATGACACAAATACTGGGTTTAACAAGTTAACATGGTTTGACGAGTTAACCCGGATTTTTTTTTCTTTTTAATTAATTTTTTTTGTTTAGTTCAGTTTGTTAATGTTCACTTTTTTTAATTTAGTTACCAGACATTTATGACACGGATATCGGGTTTAACGGGTTAACTTGGTTTGATGAGTTAACCTGAATTTTATTTTATTTTTTGCTTTTTTTTTCTTTTTAATTATTTTTTTCGTTTAGTTTAGTTTGTTAATATTAACTTTCTTTCTATTTAGTTTTTTGTCTTCTTAGAGGTTTTTTTCTTTTATTTTTTTCTTTTTAATTAATTTTATTTAATTAATTTAGTTTATTAATGTTAAATTTTTTTCTAAGTAGTTCTCGGCTGATGCCTTTAGTTTTTTTTTATGCCTTTAATTATGGACTGCACAGTGCAGTCCACAGTGAAAAGGTTGATGCCTTTTTTTTTTCTTTTTAATTAATTTTTTTCGTTTAATTTAAATTGTTAATGTTAAATTTTTTCTATTTAGTTATCAAACTTTCATTACACGGATTCCGGGTTTGATAGGTTAACCTGGTTTGACGAGTTAGCCCAGTTAATTCTGGGTTAATCCATTAATTTGTTTTTTTCTTTTTAATTATCAAACTTTCACGATGCGAATTCAAGGTATGATGGGTTAACCTGGTTTGAAGGGTTAACCCAATTAATTTATTTTTTTCATTGGTTTTTTTCTTCCTGTTGGTTTTTTTTCTTTTTAACTAATCTATTTAATTATCACACTTTTATGACACAACCTTACAGCCAGACCCATGTCCAATCCTATTGGGTCTGGTATTGCAGTCCAGACACTTTTATGCTAAGGGTTAACCCAAGTTTAATGTTATTATTAATATTATAAACATTACTCTTGGGTCAGGCGTTGCAACCAAACCTGAGACTCCTGGGTATAACTTTGCAAAAAAAACCTAACACTTTTAAATCTTGGCTATTTTTTAAATGTAAAAAATAATTGACCCGCAGCATTGCGCGGGGCATGTAATTAGTTCTATTTAAAAACTGTTTGTTTTTGTAGTAAAAATACTATTTTTAAAAGAATTATTTTTTTTAATATTCTTTAATCATTTTAATATACTAATATTAAAAATAAAAAATAATAAACTAACAAAGTACAAAAAAAAACACTAAAAATCCATGTGGTTCCACGTGTAAAACGTACACGGACACTTTCAATCAACTTTCTTTTTTTTCTTCAGCAAAAATAATAATGGTTGATGAAAGTGGAATTCTTTACGGCGAAAAGAAAAGGATCTCAATGGCTCAAACAAAAAGTATTGTGCTTTTTTACAAAAAGAAGGCAGACATGATAGTTGGATGGATGTTCTAACTTCAAAAAAATAATCTAATCGATTAATGAGCTTCTAATTTATGTTAGAAAATCCAGAAAAAAACTATATAATTCTCTTAAAACCTGACTTTTAGAGATGAAAACTAGTTTAAAATCAAAATTAAAATGTTTTTGGTAACAAGACATTAGTATATGGAACCAAAGACAGTTCTCCTCCTGTCATTATGTAGATGATTTCAGACCGCCTTCTCTTGACCATTGGTGTAAATGTGACCTCTAAGCCGCCAATGCCTACAGCTTGATGCAGCATCTTGAAGGACAAAACTCACTGAGCTGGTACGGTAAGAAGTCGACTGTTCATACACAGTTGATGCATCCACCGGTAATTTGCTTTCTATTGATTAATCGTATTAATTTCCCCAAGTCAAGGAGCGCATCAACTACAGAAAACTATGATGATTTTTGGGAGGTGCTACTCGCACTCCCCAGTATATAATAATCAATGTATTTGCATGCCATTAACAAACTCTCCTTAATCAAGAGATAATGCATATTTTTTAGTTTAAGAAGATGGTGTTGTGGGTTGATTTCAGGCATCAACTGAGTTCGCCAAGATTAATGGGTCACTGAACGAGTGGGGCTCCTTAACTGATGGATCTTATGAGGGTTCCACTCGCAATCAACTTGACCATATTGGCAACTTATAGATTTATTTATGATTTTCTCTATCAATAATGTCTTCTTCAGATGGTGGATAATTGTGTGATTTTAATATTTAATATTTTGGAGAAAGACAGCCGATGCATGGTGAACTAATAACCTTAATAACCAGAACATTTTTTGTTCTGTTCTGCAGCTTGTTGCCCCCTTATCCATTATGCTGTATTTGTCAACTTGTGATAGCCTCAAGGCTCTTGAAATGTGAATGTATGCTCTACAATTGTTTGGATCTTGTTCTCTAGTCAAATTGGTATCCATTGTAAGATAAACACGACAGTTAGGCAATTTTCAAGAGATTGTAAGAAAATCACTACAAAACATTTACCTCAATTGTATAGGAATTGTATCTGGATTTCTTACGTTAATACATTAAGATTTCGAAAAATACAAGGGCGATGGTATTTCAAATTATAAGCAGAAGGTAACCAAAGAATCAGACATCCACATTAAATTACACTAAAAAAGTGCCCATTTCTACTACGTACAAACTAGCTCTGTCTTTTCCCCTGTTTTATCTCCTCTGTTTTCAATCAAAAGCATTGATTACAGAACGATACGAGCAGAGTTTCAGGGTTCAACACCCATTTTCATGCTTACTTAATAACTTACATTACATGCGCTATGGAAATATGAAAAGGTAAAAAAAAGAACTACCAACACTGGTCAGTCTCCCAGTTCCTACTAGTATAACCAGAAGCAGCTGCCATTGTTGCCGACCTCATAGAAGAAGACCCGAAAGGCCTACTGTTTCTAAAAAGATCTCTATCATAACTTGCGCGTTTATCTGGGTCTGATAGTGTTGAATATGCTGCATGGATTTTAATGAACTCAGTGGCTGACATTTCTTTCTGATTCATGGACACAACATCAGGGTGGCAAGTTCTTGCTAGTCTTCTATAAGCAGCCTTTATTTCATGGCCACTAGCACTCATTGGAAGCCCTAGCACTTCGTAGAATGAGGAGGTTGTAGCCATTGAGTCAACGCTCACTTGTGATTTTTTGGCCTGTGAAGCAGTAGTAAAAGATGCTCTAGGTTTAAGTGGATAGGACTCGCCACTAAAAGGGCTTGAGCAAGGTGGTCTTTGTGGTGGTGATTTGGAGAAATGAAGTGGTAGGAGTTGCAAGCATGAAAGTATTGGATAGAGGAGTTCTGGGATGGATAAAAGGGGAGGGGATGTGATTGTTTATATAGAGATGCTGTGAGAATTTATCCAGGGTTATTGGTTTTTTCAGTTATTATTTGCATTTGCTTGTGTTGAAATGCTTATCCTTAGGATACTGTACTGAGCTGACTCAGCTAACTGTTGATATGGATAGGCCTTCCCTTCTTCATTGGTCCCCCTTCCTCCTCTTAGTTCAGGGCTGGCACCTCAAAAAATGCACTCCATCAATGCGGGAAAGTATTATTTAGTGGGGATTAAATATGCTACAAGACAAGAGATGGACTGTAAAATTACATTAGAGTCTCCTGGTAGGGGTGATAAAAAACTTGAAAAATTAATTAAATTGAGAAAATTAAAAAAAATTAAATTAATCAATTAAAAAACCTAAAAAAAATTCTACTTCAATTTAGTTTTAATTTTAAATATTTAAAATTAATTAAACCAGTCCAAACTAGTTTAACTATCACTTCAAAAATATAAAACAAACTATAAATAATCTAACACTAATCTAAACCAACATGGCCCCCGCAGTCCTCCTTTCATCTCTACCTCTCATCTCTCTAAGTTCATTCATGCACCTTATCTTTTTCATCATACTATTTTCTTTCTCCCGACATCATATTCATGAACTTTGTCATTCACTTCAATCAAACTACATCCAGGCTCTTTGTCTGTCTGCTTCTCTTTCAAAAAGAACATTTGTTAAATTACTTCTTCAAAATGACTATGGACTGCATAAATGTTTGATAGAAGTACAAAACTTGAGCTCTCATTTGGATCCAACTCATTCACACTCTTCGTTGCTTATTTTGTCATCTCAATGTTTTCGTACTCCCAGCCATAGAAGAGTAAAGAAAGACCCCTATATAATGGCATCTGGGTTTACTAGCATGCTTTTTATTAGCTCTTCTGCCTCTTCAAGGAGTCCTGCTCTGCCTAGCACAACAACCATGCAGATCTGTTTTCCTTTTAGTCTTGATTGATCTCTAGTTTCTATTTTTCTTGATACTTTGTGGGGTATTTTAGGGGTGTTTGCCTTTTCCATTATGTTGTAATTTGCAACTCTGATTTTGCTTATATTTTAAATAGAATTCAATCATGTCTTGGTCATGCAAACTGCAACAAGTTCCTGAACAACAAAAATCAATTTTGCTTCTTGGTTTTATAGGATTTTTAACAATAAAAACCAAATCAAAACTAGTTGGTTTGAAACAATTTTGATTTTAAATTTTAAAACGTAATAATTTCAGTTTAATTAATTTTTTCATATAAAAACAGAGGAATAAAAAATAATCACCTCTACTTCAATACTGAAAAGTGAGGTACCTCTACCAATAAAAAATTTTGGAGGCAGAATTGCCGCTAATCTCACGTAGGACTCGAAACCAGGCATTGAACGAGAGGAATGGAAATCTTTGCCACTAATGGAGTTGATAAAACAAGCCCAAAGCTAGCAAGTTAGAGGTCACCTCCTTATAGTTTGTGAAATTGAATGTAATAGTATTTGGCTAGGATGAGTCTCCAGGTAAAAGTTACTGTCTTATCCATTACTAGCCACATAAAGAGAGACAGGGACATGATCTTGTTTCATTACACTTGTGCAATCCCTTTAAAGAGGACCATAGAAAAATGAAAACTTAAGGCAGAACACAACATCTTAAAGGATAAGACATTTCTTTTTTCCCTTTTTCCTTTTTTCTTGTCGGGAACTGGAATGGGACAACGTTGTTGAATGAAATTGAGAAGCTGAAAAATTTAATCGCCAATAGATAATGAATACTAGCAATAAACAGAGCAGGATTTGCTTTTGAATGCTGGTTTTGGCTCATTAATTGTCGCTTTTAGCTGTGCTTTATGGAGCCACGGGTTAGCTATTACGAAAATCAAGAAACTTTGGATCAACGAAGATGGTAACTTGATGCTGTAATTGTATGCTTTAGTTGATGCTGTGTCCTTTACTGTTTTCTTTTTGGAAGACAAGCAATTGATAAACAGGAATGGTGAATAGAGGGTTGGGTCCACGAAATATCTACCAAAATATCCCGTGATCTCATCGTTCAATTGCCACACTTTTCTCTTGGTTTAGGCCACAACATGGCTACCTAGCTGGTGGTCTGTAGTTGTAGACCGGCAGTCTTGTAGTGTTGGACATTGCCTTCAGATTATAGAATCTGAAATTCTCCAGTTTTTTTATTAAAAAAAACTGACGCACTTGCCAAAAAGAAATTTTGAAAAAAATAGTATAGTTTAAAGAAAAACAGGATTCTTAATTGCATTTTTTATATATATAAATCATGATTTTGAATGATATTTTTGTTTATATAAAATATGATTTAGAATTATGGTTTTAATAAAATTATGATATAGTACCGTGATTTAGAATCACAGTTACAATACATATATAAATGACACTCTATTCTCCATAGCCATAATTCTTGTTGAAGGAAAAACTTTAAGAATAAAAAAATCCAGAACAAAATTATATTAAATCACTCAAAATAACCTTTAAT
>Ga0325411_1006235_pt1 | contig 13125 bp, 4 predicted proteins | sample PopdelMetagenome_13_FD_206181 | JGI IMG/M metagenome (GOLD analysis project Ga0325411, IMG submission 206181) | Populus deltoides microbial communities from Bellville, Georgia, United States - Xylem-PdIQD-R4 | ecosystem: Host-associated > Plants > Phyllosphere > Stem > Wood/Secondary xylem... | reverse complement strand
AGTAAGTCGGCATTTTTAAAATGGAGGTGAGAACTGGAGAATTAATTTGGGATTTTCTACTTTTGGACAAACTAAAGCTGACTCACACTCTATATATTCTCAAAAGGTGGATTCACATGCTACCAATATATATAAGATTGACCGATAAGTTAGATGAAATTAGAAAGAGGGTGGATGGCTTGGGAAGGAGACAACACATTTCATGGAACGAAACATGGTGATAAAAGCTTCATTTCAATCAGCTATTGATCAGTAACAAAACTAAAAAGTATTGCAGAGGCCTCTGTTGATTGAAAATGATGGTTTGTCCGTATTATACCATGCATCTGCTAGTGCAGATTCTTGCCACGTTGACTGTTTCGCAGTCACTAGTTGAAATCAAATTGAAAAGAGAAATGGAAGGTATGGCAGTGATCGTTCCCCCGAAATAATAATAAAACAGGAAGAAGAGAAATCAATAACATGAAGCACCTAAATTCAATGATTATTAACCCGAAAAGACTTGATAAAAACCCTGTTCACTATTTATTTTTTTCAGCAAAAACAAGGTCATTTTGTTTTATATATATAAAAAACTAGGGTATTAACGGTGGAATTATCCTCCGACCAACGTATGAAATTATTTACTCTTGCTTGGATGATAACCGGAGAACATAACCAACACACAGACAATACATTGTTTGATTTTTAATGTTAAACAACAGAAAAGAGGGATACATTGATGATATAGAACTGCACAAAAGTTGCTATGCACACCTGCATTCAAATAATTTTATATGAAATGATTTTTTTTTTTTTTGTAAGATAAAATTTCTTCGTGGACATAACTGATCACAGCATGCCTACTACTAATTTAATTAATTGTATCCTCTAATTTATAGTCATTGTCGTACAATCATGAAAATGTTAGCATTGACTAGTTGTCACATTAGATGAATGACACATGTCAATATGGTTGCTTGTATTTTTAAGAAAAATAAATAATAATTAAGAAATTTAAAAAATGTTAACCCTCCGGCCCCACATCGTCCCTTGAATTAAGAAAAATGAAATAATAATTAATTAAGAAGGAGATTATAATTTTAGATGAATTTATCTTTTTTTTTATTACGTGTGTCCGGGTCAGCTTGCGTGTATCTTAACTAATCCCGCGGGCCCTGAAGTTAGCAACCATGTAAACCTCTAGTGTTACTCAGATTTGTGAGACTCGAACTAGTGATTTTTAGAAAATAAATTTAAAATCTGACCAGTTGAGATATATCTCTCGAGGCTATTAAATGAATTTATCTGTTTAAGTGACTTGATGAATAATTTGTGGTTTTTATCTTCTTTTTTTTGGAATTTTAAAATTACTATAATTTCTCTTAAATAATTCAGGAAAAAAGATATAATGTTTATAAGCACTTTTCTTTTGCAAATTGAAGAGCAAATCAAATTCAATCAACATGGACTTGGTCAAACATTGAGCATCACTTCCCGATAGTTTTTACGTTTTAAAAGCGCTTTTGATAAAATTTAAAATTTTTTTATTTTTTTATTAACTTCAAATTAATATGTTTTTAGTGTTTTCAAATCATTTTGATGTGCTGATGTTAAAAATGATTTTTAAAAAATAAAAAAACATCATTAGCATGTATTTTGACACAAAAAGTTATTTAAAAAGCAACCGTAACCACACTGTCAAACACACTCTTACCGTCATGATGGACGATCCTTTTTTCTAAATCCAGTGTTAATTAATAGCTCATAGTGATAAACTCGGTCAGTAGTTAATCTTAAAAGCTCATCACTCTGATTTAATTTAGATTTCAAATAAAACTAAATTTTTTTAATAAAAAAAATTAAAAGTACATGGTTTAGAAAAAAGAAAGAAAGATATAAATTTAAGTTTATCTAATAACTTGTGAGTTCACAGCCCAGCAACCTCAACTCTTTTTCATGTCAGAACGTGAAGGGGATCTGACAACAATCTTTATTTATAATATAGCGATTAAGGTTAAGGACTTAAGTTAATCAAACTATTATCATGGTACAGTTATAACGCTTGTTATAACTCTTTGGATGGGTTGGATGACGAGTCGTCTCTCTGAAGAACAGAGAAATTGAACAGTGAATCCTCTTTGTGGCTTTGAACGAACGGAAAGCAGAGGGTTTCTTCACCAATAGACAATAACCGACCTGGTTGCCATGATTGACCAAGGTCCATTTTTCTTCTTCTTTAATGGCTATTTCTCTTCAACGTTTTCTTTTCAAATCATGTTTCCGTCAGCAAAGCAGGTTTAAGTTAAGACTTAATTGTACAATGGTTCAAGGTCCTCATTTAATAAAAAAAAAAAACTTTAAAAACAAGTAAGATGTATTTCAATTATAATTTATAAAATGATAATTGCCCTCACTTAACAAAAAATTTCATATATAACCTGTCAGGAATAGTCCTGATCAGGAAAGACCATCTGAGACTTTATTCAGGCTAGAACTCAGAGACAGAGTCCATCCTTGCTACCTTAACAACCAACGAGAAAAGGGGAAAAAAAACTTGCCATTTTAAAGATTGAATCAAGTGAATTACTTCAGTTACATAAATTTTCAGCTAAGTTCAATCATGGGTTTTTTTAACACATGACGATCAGCGCATAATCTTTTGATTTCTGGTGGAAGGCATAGAAGGAAGATAGGATATTTTGAGTAGTCCATTCATGAAAATATTTCAGGGATGATTATACATGTTGGGATTCTGTGAAATCTGGTTCATGTGTTCAACATTTGTAGCATCAAGTGATCCAATCCGTTTCCCATGGATGACTTGTTGGTATTCGTTTCAAAGTTTGTTAGAAGCAAGCTCATATAATGGTGAAAGATAGACTGTATTCTATGCTGTCCGAAACCATGAATTTTACATGGTATTTATGTACTAGGATAATTACATAGAGGAATCTTCACTTCAAGCTAAGATTCTAGTTCAATTGAGGGTCATGTACAGGACCATCTATTAGTTTACACTCACCCAGATTTAATCCACAAAAACCAAACTACTAGTTCACGCCACTAATTTACTTGGTTTTATTAACTATAGCATACTAATAGCCTAGCTTCAAGCATCCTTTGTCTGTTGACTCTTGCAATGAAATCATCAGCCCTTTTTTTCAATTCCTCTGTCGGCAAACTGAACTCTTCTTCTCCTTCTAAATCCTCACGTTCCTTGTGTACTTTCAAGTTTCCCTCACACAATCCTTTCCCTCCATTGTTTTCTCCGCTTTCGCAAGTTTTGCTTTGTTTTTTTTTTAAAGATTCCTCCATTTTTACCTCCTTTTTCTCCTCCACGCTAGCTGAAGTTGTTTGAAGGCTCTTTTTCTGGTCAATGTACTCATCATAGTAAACATCAGTCGCTGATGGAGAGTTTGAAGTAAAGTACTTGGACTCACCAACAAGGACAAAGATTATGAGGTTGCCAACAATGAAAATAAACATGGGGCTGAGTAAAACAGAACTTAGTTTTGGAAGAGAGACGAAGAGAAAGAGCTTCATGGAATGAAATAGGGAGGGAAACCAGAAAGGGCTAGAACAGAAAAGAGTACAGGACAACACAGTGAAAGAATACAGGAAAAAATTGTCAAGAAGTTGATGCTTCTTGGGCTTGTTAATCGCATGAATCTCTCTCAGCTTAATGAGATCCATTTCTTGATTTTGTATAGAAGAGGGGTTAGCTGGGGCTTTAAGATAAGTGTAGAATCTCACTCTATCCTTTAGGAAAGGAATAGAAACAACTCTGGGAAGTAATTCAGAGGCAAATCTTAAAAGACATTAGAGAGAACTGCCATTTGACTGGACAAAAGGCATTGTAACATGGAATTATATAGAAGGGCAAAAGGAGGTTAATTTGGTAAAACTAACACATGCTACTCTACTTTACTTTGGAATGGTTATATGACTTTATGAAAAGCTATGGGAGATTGATTAGTGCTTATTGGCTACTTTTCTCTTTTGGCTACCAGCTTTCCTGTAGTTGATGTTATGTCGATTAATATAGTAACAAACTATCTGAATAATTATTAAGGTAATCTGTAAACATTCTCCTTTTCTTTCTATTTACATGCATGAAAGAGTGAAAATGTCTCCTTAATTACATAGTTTTTTTTGCCTGGCATCAACTGACAAACTTTAGCTTAGTGGTTTTGATTTGGAGGGATAGGGGAAGTGCTTAATGTTTCATGAATATCAGAGATAGAAAACCAAGAATGTTTGCTTAGGATCAAGGAAGCGCAGTGTACCTTAAGATTAACAAAGTGAAAGAGGAAAAATTATACTGATTAGGTGTTTCTTGTTGTCTTAGGAGATTTGCTTCAATAACTACGTACATAGTCATGGTGAGGCTTCATAGTGCTGGGAACCATGGAATTTTTATTTTTCAGAATTTTGAGAGAGCAATACCAAGCATATTAATTTAGGAACTCCACTGATAAAAGCATCGGATTTGTTTCTTTCCTGGAAGAGAAGTGTGGGGTTCTTAAAGCAGTTGCTAAGCTTTTCCTTGCATAACTCTACCGGTAGAAGGCACGTTGTTGAGTGGAACGAAAAAGGGAAGCTGGTATTTCCTGGGAAGTGGGGTATTTTCAAAAGTTATTGGCAGAAGAGAGGCTTTTATGGATATAATCAGAATGCCTAGACATCCACACACAACAAATAAGCTTACTTAATGAAATTAAAGACTTGGTTTGTGTTATATGACTTGTATTATAGATATCATATACAAACCCATTATAGTGGTTCTAGGGCATAGAAATAGAGGGCGGGTGCATCTTGGACAACAACTATAGGATATCAAGAAATGTGCTCTCTGTTTATGCATCTTCATTTTTCATGTAAAATAAACTTGAAAATACACAAGCAAGATATCGGCTGCTGGGTAGCTAGCAAGAGTTTGTTTTTGTCTGCTGATAAACAAATTGCAATACTCTAGCAGCCTCTTGCGCGCGCGCACTTCTCTAGCTTCTCGACCATTGAAAAGTGCAAAAGAATTGCATGCTTGGTCTTGGTAAACTTGCTAAGATCCACAATAGATTTAGAATAAGTATAATATACATCTCTCGTTTTAAGATACCTTTATTCTTGGTATTCTAAGCTTAGTTGAATAATGAACGTATCCTCTACAGATTTACATGTTGAAAGCAGAAAAAGTTGAGCAAGAAAAGGGGAACAATTACTTTAATCGAAGATTTTAACATATTTATCTCCTTGTGTCTAATGTGGTTTTTCTTTTTGCTTAGCAACAGCAGTATTGAGGTATTGGCGATCGCCATCGACCTGTCTACTTGTACTGATATCTTGCAGCAAAAAGAAAACACCTTCCCAAGATACCTACAAGCCAGCCAGTGATTGATGATGGTTAAACCATTGTTATATTGGATGAATGCGTGCGGTGTATCAAGCAAACATTTTTTAAGCAAACATGTGTGCAATCTTACCTCAAAGTTTAGTCATTCAATTACCTTTATTAGGTAGAAAAAAGCTCCAAGAACCCTTTAGATGCATCTAGAGGAGCTATTTTTGCAATTGCTTTCGGTGAGGTAACTAAGCATTATTGATTTTCTCTAGACAGATGTTCCATTATTTGAAACTCGAAAGTAGATGTTGCCTACCTTTAGTTTTTCATCGAGGGCACATACTATGGAGTTTCCCTTGTTTTTTTTTTTTTTTTTTTTGAGATTTTTTGTGGACGTGTAAAGATTGAAAGGACAGGCATGCTTTTGCTAAAGGTAATTATATCTCCTGATTTCACCCAAAGGATTCAAATCATTTAAGATTTGAGTTCCTGTATGTTTAAGTGAGAGAGAAAAGGAGGGAATGGCCCATCTGTGCAATAGAATCTCAATGTATTTTAAGGTCATTGGTTTACTTTCCTTTACATATATGTTTTCCTATTTTAATTTAAAAGACATCAAGAACATTACATGCCGAGACCATGTATCTATCAACTATTAGTGGACACGAGGTACAAATGTAGCATGTAAAAGTAGCTTTTATTCAATCAATATTAATAGAGCATATGAAGATTTATGCATATACTAACCTTGGTGACTCAGCTAGCTTGTCGGTTTGGATTTTTTTTTTGTGTGTAAATAATAATGTTCAGATAGTGAAATGATATGAAAAAAAAATATAAAAAAATTGGGTTATGACAAGCCTATAAGCATGCTAATTAGAGCAGAGTTAACTTGAGATATCTTGTTAAATTTACAGTTTAAATTACGCGATTGGAATAATCTGATTAAAAAAATAAATAGAATTATAAAGCTGTTTTTTTATTAAAAAAATTGTGTTAATTTTTTAACCCTGTAACCCAAGTCATTAGAACTAAAGCACTCAATGTGGGAAAATCATGAAGTCTAATTCTCATTCAATTAAATATTGAAGGATGAAATTGAAAAAAATTCAATTATATAAAAAGATTTTTAAAAAAATAGCAATTGAAAGAACGATGATCAAAATTATAAAAAAATAAATTTTAATTGAAGGATGAGATTGAAAAAAAAATTAATTTAGTAAAAGGTCAAGAAAGTTAAAAAGAATGATGATTATAATTGACATAAAAATAAAAAAAACTAATGTTGTAATTAAATGGCGAAATTGAAAAAAAATAATTTTTACAAAAAAATAAAAATAATAAAGATCAAATAGAAAACATAATACCATTACAAAAACTAAAAATAAAACAAAATATTATTCTAATTAATAGATTTTTTATGGGTATGACTACAATAATTTAGCCACACCCATTAGTGCTTTGTTAATAAATAACCCAATAGAAAGATAATTAAAAAATAAATTATGAAATATAATTTCCAAAACAAGAAGTTGAAAAAAAAACAAAATAAAAAATTTAAGTTTTTTAAATATTAAATTAAAAAAAATTAAAAACAAAACAAAACATTATTATTAACACGAATGTTTCTGCCTTCATAGACGTGTGAAAGAAAGAAAAATGTAAATGTATAAATGCGTGCGTGCGTGAGAGAAAGAAAGCTACTGAGCGGTGTGAGTGAGGAGTGTAAATACAAACACTTTACCTTGTGGTGTCGTATCATAGAATGTGTCGAAGTGTTGTTATCATACTAAGATTCTACTGTTTTGTTAGGCATGATACGCTGTCCTAATCCTACAAGTTGCTTGAACATTCAGTATCTTAGCTCTTTCCGGAATCAAACCTCACAAGGCTTGGTAAAGCAGAGATTCTGCCCGAACTTGGAACCTTAATGCTTAAACAAAGAAATAAAAAACCTAAAGTGCCCGAGCACATGGTCGTCTTACACTGATCATAAAGAGAAGAACAACTGGGGATGAAGCTTTCTTGGCCATTGACAAATATCAGAAACCTTCTTTTAGAAAGCATGGGTGGTACTGTTATATACGGCCTGCATGTACTCCACAGTACTAGAAATGGTATGCATACCTTCTTTTGAGGGAAACCTAATTAATTAAACAAACATGGCATAGGCGATAGAGCTAGGGGGGAGTATGCCACAGTTTCAAGGCCATTATTGCTGTTTAAAGTTAAAGAAGCCGGCCTTGAGCTCGTTTTTCTGCATATAGAAGAATCTTTGATGCCATTTGGCACGCAAGGAGCCAAAAGAAATGTGGATTCGCATGCTGCTCCTTTCACGATTTGCTTGTTAGAGAAGGCAAGGAGACAAAAGAAATGCGAATCCGCATATCTGCTTGCGGGCTTTCACGATTTCCTTACTAGTGAAGACATTTTCCAAGGGAAGTTTGTTATTATTATTTTAAATTGATTTATTTATTTTTATGGTTTTGAAGTATTGATATTAAAAATAATTTTAGTGTTTATCACTTGTAAATATATTAAACTTTAATACATTTATAAATTATACACTTTGAAAAGTAACCGCTGTCTATCTTAGTAAAAAAAAATCTAAACCATGTGGAAAAAAATATTTGAATAGTATTTTTTTCATTTTACCTTTCTCTATGCAAACATAAATGTTAGCAAATGAGATATTATGGTCTTTTTACAAGGACACATTTTTTTAAAAAATTTATTAGGGGCACAAAGATCTTCTTGCTTTTTATTTGAATAGTTGAATTACCAAAATAACATTTTTTTAGGAAAAAATAAACTTTTGTCCATGAGCTTTGTGGTCATTTTCTTTTTTAATGAACAATAATAAACTTCAGTGACATTAGAATTAAATAATTTTAAAACTTCCTTGTAATTATTTTTTCATCTTTATCTCTTGTTAATTTTATTTAGTTTTTGTTATTTTTGGGTGTTCTTAAGGGAATTTTTGTTTTCTAGTAATATAAAATATTAAAAACAAAAACAAAAAGTTAATGGCACATTATAAACACGCAACGAGAGGACGCCGATTGTACTTTTCAAACGGTGCATGCAGCAGCGTACAGACGTCTAATACCACCTTCTGCGGCGGCTTTGGAAACACGTCAACATCCTTTTCTCGATAGTATGACACGTGTGTGCGGCGATGTGACAGTTCGACTCCAATGATCTTTTCTCTTCTCCTCCCTTTTTTCTCTCTTTTCTCCTTGTCAAAGTATGATGATGTCCTCTTGTCTTTTAAATTCAATTTAGACCTCCATCTTTTAATTCCTATTTGTTTTATTTTTGTTTTTTTATCTTTTTTTAATTGATTTTTTCTTCAATTTTGTCCTGGTCATTTGATCGAATTTGATTTTTATATTTAATTTTGACTTCATTCTTTTGATTTTTTTAAACCCTTTTCTATTTGAATTTTGTTTTCAATTTCATTCCTTATTATTTGTTTTTAATTTATTTTTACATCAAATTTGGTCCCTATTTTTTATTATTTTTTTTTATCTTTTTTATTGCATTTCTCTTTTCAAATTTCATATATTGTCATTTTTATTGAGAATTTTTTTTCATTCTATGAGGTTAATCTTGATCTCATGACTAGGTTCATGGATTTCAAGGGTTAACACGATATAACTTTAGTTTTTTAGGCCCTTTAATAAAATTAATTTATTTTAAATCTCATCATTCGACGTTTCATTTTATATTGGTCTTCATGTTTTTTTTTTGTGGGGTTATCTCATTCATATGCTCATGGTTGCGGGGTTAGCAGGTTAACTTATACTGACTTAAGTTTTTTTTTCATTGTTTTTTTAATTATTGTTTTTTTCATTTTCATCACTCAACATATATTTTTTTTTAGAATCTTGCTTTATTGTTTTTTTGGATTTGCCTTTTATGAGGTCAGTTTCAGCCTCAAGATCACAATCAAGTGTTTCAAAAATTAAAATGGATTGACTTTGGTTCTTTTTAAATCCTTTTTTAAAAATGAATTTTTTTCAATTCCTTCCTTTAATATATTTTTTAATTAATTTGTGTTTTTTTTCACTCTCTTTTTTGTGGGGCTATCTCAATCTTGTGTCCATGATCGCAAGGTTAGCGATTTTATTAAATTTGGTTTTATTATCAGTGATTATTATTACAGTTTTAAAATCTATCTCAAGAGTCGATCTGAGATAAGACCTAAGTCACCTGTCATGAGGGTAAAATTGGGTTGACCCAAGTCAATATTAAATAAAAGTGGTTATTATCATAATTTTAAAAGCTGACTTGGATGTCGACTGGGACAAGGCCTGGGTCATGAGTTGGGAGGGTCACATGGGTTAACCCGAGTTAATGTATGGATAAAAATAGTTATTATAATAGTTTTGAAATCTGACTTGAGAGTCGACTTGAGACAACTTTCGAATCATTGGTTGGGAGGGTCAACTCGTATAACCAATATTTTTTTTTAATAATCAAAGCAACCTTATTTTGATCAAGTTTTTTTTTTAAAAAAAAGGTCAACAGGTTTTGAACTCTTGTTTTATCCCGGGTTGACTTGGATTTTTAACCAGGTTAGGTCGAGTCAATCCTTCCTCTATTTTTTCTTAAACTTGGACCAATCAAGGCCCTAGGCCAACCTGTAAAGTCAGTTGTGGTTTCATAATTAGAGCTATTATGATATTATTAATTTCAACACTCAGTATAAACTAAGGTATATACATATAAGTTTGATAATAGTAAAATAAACTTTTTCATATTTTATTCTGTTTTCTCCATCATAACCAAATATAATATAAAAATAATTTTTTTATTTTCTACATCACTCTCAAACACGATTTATATATTTTTTTATTTTATTATCTTTTTTTTTTCTATTGTAGGACGATAACCAAATGCTATCTTGATCTATTTTTGATCCCAAAACAACGACAACAATAATCTTCATTGGGTTGTGGATTTTATCTCCCTGGATTTAGAAATTGAATTTAGTGAGTTACTGGGCTGATAAGAGAGTCCAAATCCATAGCAATCAAAGTTTGCCCGAAGCTCAACTAGCTGAACTCGTAACCATCTTCTATACCTCCGCAACGGTCATTTCGGGAGCCCATTACTCTAGCCCAGTTAGCGTAAAATTGGAGATTGCAAAATTATCCGATGGGACCCCACCAAATTACATACATATGGGAGGTATTTTTCTCCAATAAACAAACAAATAAATAGGATAAATAATATATTCTCATCCTGTTAAAAACCCGAACTTATTGTATTCAACACATTTCTTGAAAAATGGATCCTTTAAAATACTTTTTTTTATATAATTAAAATTACCTTTATATTATTTATATTGAACTATCCATTAGCTAGATTTAGATATTTACATGGACTGAATATTAATTTTTTTCATTGTACATTAATTATTAAATATTTTATTGTAATTACAATAATCCCTTTTCTTTTTATTATTAATGGAGAATATCGGAATCCACCTAAAATTGATGAAAATTCTTCCCCACCCTAAATCTAATAAAAATGGATAGGGATGGGGAGGTAAAACCCGACCTATTACCATATTAAATGTGTGTTTGGTAGTGTGGTACCATATTAAATGTATGTTTGGCAGTGTGATAATGGTTGCTTTTCAAATAGCTTTTCGTGCCGAAATACATGTCAATGATTTTTTTTATTTTTTAAAAATTATTTTTAATATCAGCACATCAAAACGATTCAAAAAGTACAAACCGCACTCAATTTTAGCAAAAAAAAATTCAAAATTTGGCGAAACGTAGATTAAAACGCACAGCCAAACAGACTTAGTAAAAAAAATTCTCATGAGTTAGAGTTTTAGACAACTTAATTACCCAGATGGGTCTTGAGCCTCCTATTAAATCAATGAAAAAAATAATTTCGATTTCGAGAGAAAAATGTTTATATTTAGGCATCATAAAAAAATCAACCATTAAGCTCTCAGATAAACACCCACAACATAATTAAGATGATATACACGTAAGATTGAAGAAAAATCAGTCAGAGCGTCGATCATCGTCAAGGGGACAGACGTTCAAATCTTCCATCATAGATTTTCAACATAGCTCATTAACCTAGGCATATGAAAGGAAAGTCACAACATTCGAACTTGTACATGGGTTAAAGATTTACAACCAACAAAGTGTAAAGGGGTAAAGCAAAGAGGTGAAGAGAAGAAGATCCACAAAAGCAAGCTGCCGATCATGTCTTTACTTGTCTTCTCTTCTAGCTAACCTTTCTTCCCTCTTCAGGAAACCTCATGTTCTCCCTGAGCACGCAAAGTATATTTATGCCAAATTATAAGAATACGTGCCATCAAATAGATCACGAGGAACTAGTTAAAAGAGCCTAAAATATTGTGGCTTCTGCAAAAGTAATGATAGGTAGATTGATTTGTTTGCTTACTTTATTGGGGGATATGAAGTGAACGAACTTGTTCTTGCCTTTGCCGCCACCGCCACCACCACTACCACTGGCAGTGGTAGACTTGTGATGGGGATGATCTTTTTCCCCTATAAATTTCCTGATATGCTCTCTCACAAACCTTTCATAAATGAAAGCTGCACCTTTGAACTGTGGTAGAACCAACCATGCAGCCACCACCAATTTCAAAGAGTACCATATAGGAATCCTACAATAATATAATAATCTGATCCCCATTAACATAAAGTATTATGATAACTAATAGCCCAAAAAAGAAAATTTCGGAAATGATTTTCTTAATTACCACTCTAAAATGGATTGGAGCAGCATCTCTGTAAGAGTTAGAAATGAATATAAGATCCAATAAGCAAGCCACTGCTCATCATCCTCCCTTGATGAACTCTCAATAGCAATTACTGATGCATACCTAGTCATAAAAAAAGAAGAGAAATTGATTGCTTAATAGATCATTCGGCGCGCGCACTTCACGCACTCTCTAAATGAAAGCAAAATACACAAACACAACAAAAAAGATTGGAACTTTTGGAAATGGTTCAGGTTCTTACAAGGGGTAGAGCAGCATCATGACTGGCCTGCATGTTGTTAAACAAACATCAATCAGATCATTAACCAAAACATTAAGGCCTAAAAGAAAGAAAGAAATTAATCATCTTGGGATCACTCAAAAACTACCCAGATAGTGTGTGAACATGAGTGAGAAAAGTCCAAAAACGACCCATATTTGCTGATCCTGCTCTTCCTGTTTTCTCAGTGGCAACAAAAATCAAAGAAACCGAGTAAACCGAAACTGAAAGAAGGGTGAACTTGAAACCACTCAATGAGACTGAGAAAACTGTTTAGAGGATGTAACGACAAGTGGACAAAGACTTGAAGGTGAAGGGCTACTTATACGGTGTTCTTGAAGACACTTGGCAGGAAGGGAGTAAGCATCAGATTCTGCCTTAAACGTGTCGAACTAGATTTAGCACCGTCCAGATTGGCATTAATCAATAAATAAGCTCGGGTGCTTGCAGGGCCAGGTTGCATTTTAATCTTAAGAATCACAATCTTTTACTTTAATCACATATTTTTTTCCTATACAAATATTTTGGGAAAAACCTAAAAACAATGCCTTAACTACGTACTTTATCTTGTTCAAGTTGTTAAACAATGTTTTGTCTCAATTGGATCCTCGAGCTCGAAGTACTTTGAGGGATTCTCAATTAAGTCTTTGATGCTTGCAGAGAAGTTAGTATAAAAAGACAGTACTAGATAAAATAGAGTTATCACAGCATCTCTCTATGTCACAATTTTATTTTTGAAATAAAATCTAATAAGTTCGGTTTATA
>Ga0325411_1006231_pt1 | contig 13130 bp, 5 predicted proteins | sample PopdelMetagenome_13_FD_206181 | JGI IMG/M metagenome (GOLD analysis project Ga0325411, IMG submission 206181) | Populus deltoides microbial communities from Bellville, Georgia, United States - Xylem-PdIQD-R4 | ecosystem: Host-associated > Plants > Phyllosphere > Stem > Wood/Secondary xylem... | reverse complement strand
AAAGGGAAAGGCTGGAGGGGGAGGGGGGGTTGACGGCTGTGGGGGAAAGTGATTTAGGGTTAGGAATTGTTCTTTTTATACTTTTTTTTAAACCGGTTCGGTTTGGTCCGGTTCAATCGGTTTAAGCTTTTTTAAACCGGAACTGAACCGGACCGGCTGGTTTTTTTTATTTATTAATCGGTTTATTCGGTTTTTTCTATCGGTTTGGTTTTTTCAGTTAATTTTTTCTCGGTTTTTTCAGTTTAATGGTTGGTCGGTTTTTTTGAACACCCCTACCACCAACCCTTTGCTTTCTTTTTATTTATGATTGATTTCATTTTTTTAATTAGATTTTTATTTAATATCATCTCTCTTATTTTCAAATTGTTTAGTTTAACTATTTTTAAGTAATGATAAGTCTCTTTTAGAATTTTTATAATTTTATAATATCTTTAAGAGATTACTATAATTTGTTTTTAATTTTTCTGAGTTAAATTTAAGATAGATAAGTTGTATTTGCATTATGCATTTATATGAATAAAAATATGTATACTTAACAATCATAGTAAATCCTCAAGATAAATAAAATAAAATATGTAAAATAAAAAAAAGACCACCAAGGTAAAATATTTGTATTTGCATTTATATTTATATTTTACTTTTTATGGACAAAATTAACTTCCCACTTTGATCTTTAATTAGTATTTCTATTTTTTTTTCAAGTTATTGAAACTTGTTTTATAATTTTGATGTTGTTTTATCTTATGTTTGAAATTAATTTAAAATCATACAAGCAAGTTAGAGTTTCTACATTTATGCTTCTTATTTCGTAGCTAAATTTTAGCTAAAATAGCTAAAATAGTCATTTTAACTTTCTCTTTAAAAAATTTGATCACATACATGTTTTCTAAAATAAAGTTATGAATATTTTATTATTTTTTTATTATTCAAATTATATATGAGTTGAATATTCAAGTATATGTTATTTCATGTTGTTGAATGTTTTCAAATTATGTTAATGAATTTTCTAATTATTCAATGGTATTTTTGAAAATTAATTATTATATTATATTATAAATTAAAAATAATAAATAGAAAATGCATACACTTTAAAGAAATAATGAAAATTTAAACAATGCATACTAATTAAAACTACTTATACATCGTTTAGTTAATATCTTCATTTAACACATCTTATAAATAATGAAAATTTAAACAATGCATACTAATTAAAACTATTATTATGTCATTTAGCTAATATCTTTATTTAATGCATTTTATAATATTCAACCAATATTGAGGCATGCTTGTAGTATCTATTTATATTTTTTTTCTCTTTTTTTATTATTGTTTCAATAAAAGTATTTCTTATATAATAATAATCTAGCATTTATTTCAATTTTGAGATACATTACTGCAAAATAAGAAACATATTAAATGACATTTGATATATTCATTTACTTTAAGGTGCTAAAACATTATTTTTAACAATGGCTAAGGTGAAAGAAATATCTACTTCTCAAATGATGACCAAATAGAAGAAAACGGACATACAATCATGAAATGGGTCTTGTCCTCTAGAAGTTGAGACCTTATTATTTTCATATAAATTTTTTTAAAAAAATTATTTTTTTTATAAAAAAATCAATCTGCAGATAATATGATCCTTCAACGGGTTATGTTATTTGATAGTTAGACATTGTAATTTTTATATATATAAAAATATTTTGTTTTTCTTTTCTTCATTTGGGTATATTAATTGTTTTCTTTATTTAAGAATAATTTAGGAATGGTATGATCCTCAAACGAGTCTTGTTCCTTAAGTGTTGAAAGATATTGAAGACGATTGATATGACTTTATATTCAAAATATATATCATATAGATATTCTTTTCTGTGACCTGTTTAAGTATGATCAACGAAAATGGACTTGAAGCATAATTTATCATTCACCATCTTCTTGGGTGTATCACTCATATTTTTAACCCCTTCAAATCATTAGCATGTTACCTCTTTAACCTATCCAACCTATTTTCAAATTCTTTGGTCATCCGATCAATCTACTGATTCATAATGCGTAACTGAGTTACAATTTCATGGTCTCCTCTCTGTAGTTCCAAGTTGTTGTTTCCCTAAAATATCTTTGAATCTAAAAATTGGTTAGTCGATAAGAAATATATATTTCTCATTCACTCCATCACATGTTTACACTCCTTTCATGTTTTATTAAAATATAGGTTTTTCGCTCAAATATGCTCACTACGTCTTTTTCCTCTTGTTCCACCTTTCTTTGGCTCTTGCGGAACTAGAATCAACACCAAATAAAACAGCCTTAGCAATATATCTAATTATGTGTATATGACTTAAGAAGTAAGAAACAATATGAAAACAAACAAAGATGAAACTACAATTACAATTTCATGAGTAACAAATGAATTTGTATGAAAAAAATGGATGTTTTTAAAGACACGAAAGAAAACAAATGACAAAATTTAATTGAAACTTAAATACATTAATTATGATGTTATTATACTATTATAATTGAAAATAACAAAATCAAAACAAGTTTGGATTATCGATGCGAATTAGATCCGTTACAACAAGTTCCAATCCTAATTTTAGTTTCTATAGCAAATAAACTCCAAATGAACTCAAAATTTAAATGTTTTTACATAGTGCTTTTGTCATTATTTTATTTGAGTGCACCTTTGAGCCCTCACCATCCGGATAGGATGTTGTTTAGCTTTTTCTTTTTTACATAGTCCTCTTGGCACTATTTTATTTTAAGTGCGCTTTTGAGCCCTCAACCTCTAGATAACATATTGTTTAGCCCTATCTATTTTAGATAATGCTTTAGGCACTATTTTCTTTTAAGTGTGTCTTTGTGCCCTTGTCTTCCAGGTAGTGTGATGTTTACCTTTATCTCTTTTAAATAATGATTTTGACATTATTTGTTTTCTTAGTGCGCTTTTAAGTGATGCCTTTCAAGTAGTGTGTTGTTTAGCCTAATCTCTTTTACCTAGTGTTTTTCACACTATTTTCTTCTAAGTATACTCTTAAGCCCCCGCTTTCTTAATAGTGCGTTGTTTAGCCCTATCTCTTTTAAATAGTGCTCTTGGTACTTTTTTTATGAGTGCGCTTTTGAGCCTTTGTTTCTGACATTTGTGTTAGATATGTTATCCTTAGAGATATCTTTGAATGTATCATCACTTTGAGAAGGATTAACTACTTTTTGATTTGGTATATCCACATCATTTTTTCTTTTTTTCTTTACAAGCTTACTATCTAAAGTCTCTTACGAGACTTTTTATCGTAAGCATTGTAAAGAAGGGGCAATTATTATAACCTAATTTTAGATTCCCATGAAATTGTCTTTTTCTTTTAAAAATAAAATAAAACAAAAGAAAAAGAAGAAGAAGACAAGTGGCATGGTTAACAAAAATAGGTTGAATAAAATACAACCAAAATGGATCTTTGACAAAATTAGAACTCAATTGCACAAACATGAAGGACAATGCAGATTCAAGATTAACTCAAGTGAATGTCAAATGAATTTGCATAAAAATTAAGTATGGGGACTTAATTAGACTATTAATAGGTTGATTTGATTTAATTATGGGCCTAATTAAAGATTTAATTAAGTTTAATAATTACTTTGGTCTAAAATTAAAAGAAACAATTAAGTACAAGGATTTCATTAGACTTTTAATGAGTCGAATTAATTTTATTAAGGACTTAATTGGTGAAAAATTAAATTTGAAAGCCTAATTTGAACTTAATTGAGAAGATTGGAATTATAGAGGATCAAATTTAATTTTTACAAACTCAATCGGATGAAATCATGGGTGAAATTATAAGAAACTCAAAGTTTTATGGTCAATTAATGGACAAATTCAAAACACAAGATCAAGATGTAAAAGGTGCAGAAATATAGAGAATACAATTGAATAAAACAAGGTCAAATTGAAAGAATTAGGAGTCTTAAGGGCTAATTAAGGATGAAATTGAAAATATCCAAGATGAGGGATCACATTGAAAAACACGCTAAAATCAAAGGGCTTTTTAAAAATTTCACAAGGGTAAAATTGAATTGATTCCTAAAATCAGGATCTATTAAGGGTTTAATTAAATAAATTAAAAAGATTGAAAGATGAAATTAAAAAGGAAAATTAAAAACCTAATTAACCTAGGTTTATCAAAACAACGTCGTTTTTTTTTTTAAATAAAACAGTGTATTTTGACTAAAACAGTTTATTTTGGTTCAAAACAATGTTGTTTTGTTTAATCTAAAAAAAAAAAAAGCTAGAAAACTTGTCGTCTGACCACTATTGATCTTATTTCCTAAAAAGTCATAAAAAAGCCTAGTTTCTGCTGCCACTTTGTAGTGTTCATTTCTCCCTCATCTCTTCCCCCAAACAAGACAATAAGCATATCCCATCCTACTCTACCTTTTGTACTCCTACTCAAACAAAATAAAGGCTCATTTGCAACCCTGAAGGTGCTGTAACAAAAGAACAAAAGCTACATCTCAACCAACCATTCCCACCAAGAAATAACAAAAACCAGCTATTGTATTCCTTTTTTAACTCTCAAGCGCTGCAAAGGTTGATCCTTAGCCTCGATAAATGGCTGGGATTCATTCTTCAATATCAAAGAGGGAAAATTATCCAGCTCATGGTCTTTGGATGATCCTCATTGCCCTTTAAAAATCCATATTAATGACCATGTAAAGGAGGATAAACCTAGAAAACACATACCCTCACACTACTAAACCCGAAAATCCTTAGCCAAACCATTAAGCAACCAAGAAAAACAAGAAAAAAACTTATAGTAAGCCACCATTACAAATCCAAAGTTGGTTTAGAAATTCCTAGTTAAGAGGCATTATTGATGGATAAGGTATGTTTCCAACTTTTATAAGGGGGTGAAGTTCAATAAGAACATCTCATCCCCTTTATTTTGTCTTTTAAATTGTTATTCAAATGTTTTTCACAGTTATTGATGAGATTCATGCAAAAATAAACCTTGTTTGATTTTTAATTTTTTGATATTGTTTCTAGCTTGTGTTTTTAGGCTTGGGCTTTGGATCAAGAAGCTCAGCCCATGTGGTTGGGCTGAGTCCATTAGTTTAAGACCATGTTTGGTTTGTTCAATTTTTATATAAAAAAAACGCAATATTTTGTCCTTGAGGCTTGTTTGGCAAACATGGTCTTAAGGCATTTTTCAAGCCTTTGATTTTTAGTTAAGGGCGTGTTTGGTAAACACACCTTACTAATTTTCCAACAATATTTATTTTCTTTTTTTTATATTTTTTCCAAACATACTTCAAATTATTTCTCAAAATTGTAAAAAGATTCAAAGACTATTTATTATTTATGAGTCCCTTGTCTTTTTTCCAACCTTTTCATTTAATATTTAGGCTGTAAATTTAATATAAGATACTTACTTTGTATTAAATATACCTGATTTTCTTTAAAATCTTAGAAAATTAAAAAAATGCATATCTAAAAATTACAAAAATATGCTTTAATTTGTGTGTATACGGCCAAACTCAAAAAATTTTCATGCATATTTTATAAAAAAAAAATTAGAAAAAAATTGTATTTTTATCATACTTTGAAAAAAAAAACAATTCAATAAATATCATAACCATTTTATGATTATCCATTACGATTTGACTAAATTTCCAAAAACATCACGAAAAATAATTTGTTTAATTAATATTTGGGGTATGAATTTTACAACGTAATGTATATTTCCAAAATTAAATTAAATTAATTGACAAAAATAAAATGTTAGGATTAATTATAGACTTTAATATTTGAGGATATAAAATTACACTATAAAGTATATCTTCAAGTATTAAAGATATAAAATAGAAATAAATGTACCATTAAGATTTGAACTTTAGAATGATTAGGTTTTAGATAGACTAACGAATAGAAACCGAACCAAGAAAAAAACAATCAATCAAAACAGTTTATCATAGGCAAATTCTGGGGATGATATGTCTTCTCCATACACAATTAGTCCCCTTACCCAAACTCTTGTAAACTATTACGTTTTCAACATAATACTGAATGATAACTTCTTAACCTTTAAAATTATAATTTTATGCTTTATCCCAACACATCCAAAACCTCCTTCGATCCAAGAGGCAGATTCCTCATTTGACGTTGTGACATGCCATGACAGCGACAACATAAAAACAGATGGATATTCATAAAAAAAAAAATAACAAAAAGATTGGTTGGATATGGAGTAGCTCTTTATGAAAAGTGACAAGAGTTGTTGAATCTTCTAACACTATGACAAAGTTTAACAATCACTTTAGTGCCATAACAAAATTAGTCCCTGAAGGATCAGGTCACCTTTTCATATTTCTTAAAGAGAAGGATTTCATCTGATTTTATTATAACCCAATTTTGGAGTTCAAGGAAAGTTTTTCTAATGTATTTTGATTTACCAATATTGGTTCAGCCTACGCAATGACACCATGATGTATCATAATATTCTCCATCATTGAACTATTAAACCATCCAATTTGAGAATAAAATGTAACAATTTTATTCATTTAAAATATGGAAAATATTTTAGCATATAGTTTATACATTGTGGAAAGGTAGTTTGAAACTTCTCTTCATTTAAAAATCTAGATATAACTCATTAAGCAATATATTTTTAAAAGGAGAATTCAATAAGCTTTACTTATTCAAAATGAGGAATATAAAATAGTTCATTATGATGTATCACTTCGTTAAACTATTAATCCATCCAATTTAACAATAAAATTATAGTTTCATTCATTTAAGATTCATTTAAGATGTGAAAAATATTTTAACATTTGATCAATACATTATAGAAAGGTAGTTTCAAACTTCTATTCATCCAAAATTATAGAGATAGCTCATTAAGCCATACATTTTTAGAAGAAAACTTCAAGATTTAGATTTAGATTTATTTGAGAATGGAGAAATAATTCATTAGCAAGCCATGCCTAAAACACTTTTCAATATTGGATAATCATGACATTTTCGCTTGCTTTTGCCAAGACTTTATCAAATTAATTGGAAATATGATGTTAAGTATATTTTTATCTCGATTGCCTTGTCACCTCTCTCATGAAGTTTCATGCACAATAGGCTTGTCTAGTGATATTATAAGGAGACATCTTAAAAAAAGTTTTTAATTATTAAATGTGGGCAATTTGATTAACCTATGACCTCAAATAAGTCCCTCACTACTCAGACAAACCTTAAAAGGTCAACCTGACGCCTATAAGGTATAAAAAATATATACCAAGACAATCCAACATTAATTATAAATCACAACTAAGTAGATTTTCAATGAGAGTCAAGGTTGGAGCATCACTTATTCCTCGTTGCTACCTTAAAATGATGCAAATAAAAATGATGTATAGTGGGCGTACAAGCATAACTCCATATTCAATTCATACATACATGATAAACATGATGTATATAATAAAATGCAAGGAGATAATAACACATGAATAGACAAATATTAAATCATAAAAATTATGAAAAATAGACAATCAAAACATAACAGCAAGACATGTTGGTTTTTTATACAAATAAACAAAGTCAAGCCCCTTGCTAAGTAATTCCCTAGTTAAGTTGTTATTTTGTTGCAAGGGTCATCATGATAAATTTAGGATAAAATTAAAAATAAAAGGAGTCGTTATCTAGTTTTATAATAACTATAAAATCTAACTGGTTTTTCAGAGGTTTGCAGTAAAGGAATGGTATGTAACAGGAAATATATAATCACTTTATTCATCATACCTAAGATAAGTTGTATTTTTATTTGTTTTAAAATGACTTGTGTTTATTATGCTTAGAGATTGTCTAAACTTAATGTTTTAAATTGAAATTAAAGAGTAGTTTTGGATTTGGACATATAAATGACATAATCCCCACTTTGATATAATCATCCTATTAATTTTATCAGCTTCTCAAAATGTCTTATGTGACATTGAAAAAAAACATGAAATGAAAAAATAATTAAGTTACAAATAAATTTATAAACATAGAGGTTAATAATTAATTTTCAAAACTATAAAACATGATTTAATTGATTTTGCAAAATTAAAGGAATTAATTTATAATTTACTCACCAAACATCCTTCATTGATTTTTGAAAAAACAGTGTCACTATGGAATAGAATTTCGAATAACCCTTGAAAAGTTACTTGTGACCTTTTGCTTCAAATGTTTTTCAAAACATTTTTATAAATTTTATTAAACACCTTTTTTTATAACTACCAAGCACCAAGTCCCTCCCGATTAAACACCTTCTTTGCTAGGAAAATCTTGGCTATTATGATCACTACCAACCACCAAGTCCCTACCGATTAATTAGTTTCTCCTATAAATAAAGGTAATTTCTTACACTTTAAAGTTTTGCATGTGATTAAATTCAATTTCTGTAATTAAAAAAAAAAAACAATACAATAGCACCTATATTTTATAGATAAAAAACTAGAAGAAAAAAAATTGACAACATAAATATTCATGCGATTTCAATATTTTAAAAAAATAAAAAAAATCTAAAAATTCAGTAAATAAAAAAAATATTATGAAATAAAATTAATTTAATTTAATTTAATTAAAAAATAAAATATCATAAAATGAGAATCTTACACAATTAATTTAATTTAATTAAAAAATAAAATTTCTTTTAAAAAATATAGATCCAAAAGGGTAAAAACAATTTTCAAGATAACCCCTATTACTTTCAAAATCATACCACTGAAAGCGAAAAAAATAAAAATAAAATGGTGGTTAATGAAACTAATAAAGGATGAACTTAAAAAAGAAGGGAAAAAAATCAAATAAGCCCAGATAAACCTCATAAACACTGGTTAATATCTTGAACCTATAACCAGTTAAAATTATAGACCTGGGCTAAACTAAAAAGCTTAACATCTACCCAATTAAATGCCGAAGGATTAAATCAATAAATTTAATTTAATTAAAAAAATTCTTTTAAAAAAGCTAAATTTAATAAAGATCGAAAAAAACTCGAGGCAACCCTTATTATTTTAAAAAGAAAAATAAATCTCATAAAAAGCGAATAAAAAGAATGTTTGAGGATGAAGTCAAAAAAAAAAGAGCTTAAAACAAGGAAAAAACGCAAGAAAGCTCGAGTGAATCTTGTAAACCCGGGTTAAATTTTTAAACCAGCAATCTATTAAATTCTCAACCTGAACTCAACCCAAAAGCTCAACACGTGAAGAATTAAATGTTGTAGGACTAAATCAATTAATTTTATTTAATTTAAAAACAAGATTCCTTAAAAAACACTAAATTTAAAAAAGACAATAAAAAAAACAAGACAACCCGTGTTATTTTCAAAACTACTAAAAAATCTTGTAGAAAGTGAATAAAAAAATAATAAAATACCGGGAGATAAAAAAATATCTTAAAACAAGAAAAAATGAACAAGGAAACTCGTGTCAACTTCGTAAACCAAAGTTAATCTCTCATACCCGTAATCTATTAAATTCTAGACCTGGATTTAATTAAGAAGCTAAACACCTCACCAATTAAATATTGTAGGATGAAATAATAATAAGAAATCAATCCAAAAAAAAAATCTTGCAAGGTAAAAAAAATAGCAATAATAAAAAATGGATTAGATTTGATTGGAAAAAAAAGGATGAAATGGTAAAAAAAAAAATTTCAAAAACCATCTTAAATAAAAAAATAATAATCAAAATAATAAGAACTAAATCTAACAGATGAAAAAATCTATTGGGGATGAAATTGAAAAAATCTTTAATTTAATAAATTATTCTAAATAAAAAAAATAATAAAAAGAACAAGGAAGAAATCTTAATGATAACATACCTCAGGGGTTGATTTGACTTTTTTAAAGGTCAATTCAAAAATCAAGTAGGAGAGAGGAAGAAAAAGAAAGACAACACACGTCAAATCAGTAACAATTATGCCATGCGCTCCGCTTGTACATGGAGAAGACGCCAAGATACTTCTGTAGCCATCTTGGAAGGAAGGTTTTAGCCATTATACGACGTTGCACACGCTATCCAATCCTGATAGATTTTGTTCATGTGCTTGAAACTTATTTTTTTTCTTTATTTATGAAATCATTATGCTGTATCTAATAACATTCAATAACCATCAAATAACCAAATATAAAAGACAAAAAAAACCCTAAGTCAAAGGCAAAGCTTTTTAAGTCCCAAGGGTAATGAAATAACTTAACTGTTTTAAAATTAAGTCAAAGAACAAATAGCTCATTGACCAAAGTTTAATGTTTTTTGCTTTTAAGATAAATAATAATATTTTTAATATTAATAATAATATTAAACTTACCCATGTTTAAGTGGGTCTGGCTACAACACTAGGTCCAAGAGCTTTGGGTCCCTCGAGCTCTGGTTGTAGATGTAACGCCGGACCCATTAGACTTGGGTCATGACGTCATACCCATTTGCCTTAGGTCTGGACGCCTGACCCAAGTGTCTTTGGTCAGGCGGTGTTGCAAGTCCCAAGGGACTTGCGTCTGCACTCCTGTCACGCACAAGCAACTTGGCCCAGGTGCACCTTTCTAGCTCCAAGTTTCTTTGTTCTGGAAAGGGATGCCAAACCCAAGTTAATAATAATAATGATAATTGATTTTACCCTTAAAATCAAATCTATGTTTTTTTCAATAGTAATAATATTTATTGTAAATTTAATAATATTTAACTTGTCTGTCCAAGTTCTTATATTTTTAATCGTTTTTTAAAAAAATATATGATTTTTCTTTGATGGGAATAATTTTTTTTCAATTTACTACTAATAATAATAATAATAATAATAATTCTCTCGTAGCTGCTGGCCAAGTCCACGGGAGTCTTGGACTTGGCAGGCGACCAAGTCCAAGGTACGTGGACTTGCTGCAGAACCCTGACGTAGGTCAGAAGAGAACCGGTGGGCGGGTTTGCACTCAACGCGCTGGTCTACAGACCCTAGGCGCGCGATTCTGCAGCCCACTCGAGTAGGTCTGCACCCACCACCCGGGTATACAACCCTTGCACGAGAGCCTGCAAACCCGCTCACTTGTGTCTGCAGCCAGGCGCACGGGCCTGCAGACCCGCTTGCCTATGTCTGCAGCCAGGCGCGTGGGCCAATCCCTATCACCTAGGCTGGGCAAACCCACCGCCAGGTGTCTGTATTTAAGTTTTTATATTTTTCAATCTTTTTAAAAAACATTTATGGTTTTTCTTCGATGACAATAATAATTTTTTTTATAAAAAAATTACCAATGATGATAACAACAATAATAATAATGATATTAATTCTTAATTTTACCCTACAAATCAAATATATTTTTTCTTTTCAATATTTATAATATTTTCTACACATTTATTAATTATTGTATGAATAATATTAATTATAATCAAAATTATAATGTTTATAATAAAAACAATGCTATTTTTAATATTACTAATATTAATTATAATAAAAATCATAATATTTATATCACAATAATAATATTGTTAATATTAATACTTTTAATTATAATAAAGATAATAATATTTAGAATACAAATAATAATATTTATCATATTAATAATAATATTAAATCTGGTCAAAGATTTTATAGTAATAATTTTTTTTAAAAAAATATTAACTATTAATGATAACAACAACAACAATAATAATTATTATTATATATATATATATATATTTATTTATTTATTTATTTTTTTCTCTACAAACCTAGTCGAACGGGTCTCCAACCCCTGGAAAGGTTTTTAAAACCCAGGTGCAAGTCAAAAAAAATATAGGGAAGCGGTTCTGCAGACCCGCTTGTCTGGGTTTGTAGCCGGTGTTTGTTATTCTTTGATACAGGGTCTGCAAACTCAGAAAAGCATATCTGCAGCCAGACACCTGGGATATGTTGTCTTATCATGCCGCACCAAACAGAATAACACATAGTAAAACTACTCAAAATCTATAATAATTTCTGCTGCGGTATGAAATAACGCAATTCACGGTAAAAACACTTATAATTCATAATAATTTACGCTACAATAAAATACTAATCCTGTCTATGAAAAAAGTACTAAAGTTTCATCGCACAACCAGTGGTAGGCACAGTTTCGTTGCACTATAAAATAAATTAACTAGACCTGTCTATGCAAAAAGAAAAACAGGTACAATAAATACTATTTATTTCTTTCGGATTTTTTTCTTTTAAATACTCAAGGACGTAACCCTACATATAAAAATATTAATAACAAAGTGTTTTCCTTGGGTTGAATGTACATTATTTTCTATAATAAAATCATATTAATTTTGAGAAATTATTTAATTTTTTTAAAAAAATTATGCAGGAATATTTCCTAACAGGACAATCTTCTAATAAAAATTATAATTATAACAAAAACATTATAATCTTAAAAGATTGACGTGGTGATTAAGAAGATATACTTATTTCTTTGATTTTTTAGGTTTTAATATTAAGACCAACACTTGGTGAATTTATTAAATTTAACTGATTATATTAAACTGATATAAGGGATATGGGCTTAAAAATATCTTAAGATAAAAATTAATTTTGATCGATCTACAAACTATTAGAAAATAATATAGATCATATCTTGGGGTCTCACCTAGCAACTTAAACTTTTGAGTTGAATTGGTTATTTGATATGGTATCAAAGCCTTGATAACCAAGCAGTCATGAGTTCGAATCTCACCATCCTTATTTATTTGATAAAAATTAAGTACAAGGTAATGTGAGTATATGCAAGTTTCAAGTCTACAGGATTTTTACTTGAGGGGGCGTGTTAGAAAATAATATAAACAATATTTTAGGATTTCACCTAACAGTTTAAGCTTTGGGGTTAAATTGGTTATTTGACACAACTAGTTTGGGATTGATAATAATATAATTATATTAATGCATATTCAAGTTTGTGGCTCCTAAAATAACATGAATTTGATGGTAATTAGAAAATTATATAATGATAGTGTAATTAATTTTTTTTTTATATAAAAAAGATGGAGGATTTGTAATGCAGTGAATGCCGACCGTCGAAAAAAACAAACCTTAATGGAGAAACCACAAACATTAAAATATCAAGATTTAAAGCTGAATCATTGATGTGCATATCAACCACACC
>Ga0325411_1006230_pt1 | contig 13131 bp, 13 predicted proteins | sample PopdelMetagenome_13_FD_206181 | JGI IMG/M metagenome (GOLD analysis project Ga0325411, IMG submission 206181) | Populus deltoides microbial communities from Bellville, Georgia, United States - Xylem-PdIQD-R4 | ecosystem: Host-associated > Plants > Phyllosphere > Stem > Wood/Secondary xylem... | reverse complement strand
TCATATATAACCTTGACCTCAATAACTGAGCATCTTGTTGCAACAGCATTTGTTTCGTTTCCGTTTATAAATTTGTGTTATATACAGGTTTCATCACACTGGAAGAAATGGCAACCATTGTACAATCGTTGGATAGACGTCCCACAATAGAAGAAATTCGAGACATGATATGTGAAGTTTATATTGATGGAAATGGGACATTACATTTTGAAGAATTCTTGAATGTCATGGGAAGGAAGCAGAAGGTAAATAACAATATGAAATGAATATCGATAGGTGCTTTTATATGCAAATGCTTATTGTTTTCTCTCTGAGACTATAGATAGGGTTAATGCATTTGCAATTCTTGCAGGGAAATGTTACCGAGGAACTAAAAGAAGCTTTCAAAGTTTTTGATAGGAACCAGGACGGATATATTTCGGCCAGCGAGGTGAATATCATTGCTTATGCCTTTCGAATATTCCTAGTCTAGCTAGTTCTGTCTTGTCTTTATTTTCTAGCCACCGAATTTCCTTGTGAAAGAAAAAAACTACATGGGACTTCTCTAGGCTTCGTCTACAAATTGCATAGTCAAATCTATTTATCATTTCACACATTGTTGGTAACTTGCAGCTAAGACAAGTGATGATGAATTTGGGAGAGAGACTGACAGAGGAAGAGGCTGAACAGATGATCAGAGAGGCAGATTTGGACGGTGATGGTCTAGTTAGCTATGAGGAATTTTCAAGGATGATGGCGATGACTTAATTTCTGAATATAATTTTTTTATTCATAAACAAACCACTTTATTCATATCTTGTTCCTTTTTACTCTTGTAGAAGGCAGCCGTTGTGCTTGTTATTGTTGTTGTAATAACATAGATTAGAGAAATAAATAAATAAAACTATAAATAATCAAATATATAGACAGAAATAATTTCAAGCGTTGATATTGTATCCACCCTTCATATACAGTTGATATATCTCTTGATGAGTTGTAGAGAAAGTTATTGAGAGGATTCCTGTAAAATGTTAGAACTATTTGAAGAAGAAAAGTAGTAAAAATAGAAACATGGAAACTAAAGTGAAAAATAAATATCATTCATATTATAATATTTTTTCAAAATAGAAAATTCTATAAACAAATATTTTTTAAAAATATTCTACACTATAATATGAAATACACACTTCTATAATATGAAATACACACTGAGTAAAGATTTACGGTTCAATCAAATTTTTAGTTAATGATTGCACTACATATATACTTCAACAACTTATTTAGGAACAATAAATTTAAGTCATATTTGAACTTATATCTATTTTTTTTTAATTTGGATGTCTAGGTCTGCTTGTACGCGCCTCGAGTAATCTCACGAGCCTTGAAGTTAATAACCATGTAAGTCTCCAATAGCCCTGAAATTTATAGGATTCGAACATATTTTTTTTCTAGATTAATAGTTATTTTTAAGTTATAGTTTGAAGTTGAAAGTATTTTATTGCACAAATTAGTATTTCTCCTATAAATAATATTACATATAAACAAAATCATTAAATCTAAAATCAAACTGTAATAATTTCATACACATTATTATTATAAAATATTATTACATAGTAGATATGCTAAGAACAGATAGATAACTTTCGAAGAATACGAGAGATAATACGCCCTTGCCAGCAGCCCTCTGAGCTCACACAAGCCCAGCCAACACGGGATGTCACGAGCGTTCTCTCATGTTGGTTCTTCCATTTGCTTGATTATGGGCTTTGGGAGAGGCTGTCTCAAATTGTATACGATTTTAGGACGCATTCTGCCCAAATGGATTGGGATGTTTCTTTTTTAAGTTTGTTTTCAAATTTACTCCCACCCCCAAACCATTCATTCTCTCCCCTTCTCCTGCTTCAAGCAGAAGGTCCTTCACTCCACTCCACTCAAATCAATAAAATCTTCTACACTAACGCACACACCCTAAAATTATGAACCCCTCAATACCACAAAATCTAGACGAATACTCAGCATCCGCAACCACAATCAAATTCGACCGCCCAATCCCACTCCTTCGTGGCCCCATACCCGCCGGTCCGCCCGACGACCCGTCAATTAGCCCACACGTCCTCGCTTTCAGAAGCCCTCAATCCTGGGCTGTCGCATACAAAACCTGCGAGTCCAAAATAATCTCCCAGTGTGAGGAAGGAGCCAGGTTTGGGTGCGCGATAACCGCGTCAAACAAATGTAAGCCTCCCTGGTGGCGCGGTTTTATCGGGGGAGCGAGATTGGAAGACTTGAAGGAGAGGGAGAGGTGTGAGGATCGCGAACTGGAAGGTTGTTTGGTTGCGGCTAAAGACAAGTGCGTTGGGTTTGCCAAGGAGAAATGCTGGAAGCCTTTTAGGGACGCGAGAATTGCGGTGAGGGAAGAGGAGGTTGTTAGGAATTTAGTTAGTTTGGTTTCGGTGCCGCAGCGGAGTAGTAAGTGGATTAGTTTAATTGGGTTTGGGAAATTTAATTTTGGGGTTACCAATTTCAGGGCAAGTGAATTTTTGGGCTCTAATAAAAATCATGCATGGTTTTTTAAGTCGATGTAGTGGAATAGAAGAAGAGGAGGGGGGATCTGGGGTTCTGGGAATTGCATGGATCATGTTGTTTAACTGTGGCCAGCTTTTTAAATGGGAGATTCTGCGGTTTGGATTGGGCACTTAAGAGGTATATTTTGTAGAACTTTGCCTCTCATTTTGGATAAAGTTGGATGCTTGGTGTATGTCCTTGGCTTGTTCAATTGAATGAGACTTGTATGCACCTGCTATTGTTAGGATTTCCTTACTGCCCTCTATCGAGTTGTGAAAAATGGGGTAAGAGGTTGTTGATATTGATAAGCACATGAAGTTTGCGCACATTGTTTTACTTGTCATGGCCATTGATCAGCATTATAGCTTAGTTGTACGAGGATTCACTTCAAATCTACCTATTGTTTCGTGTTGCGTCATATGATCTGTTTCTTGGATTGATTTACCTGCTGTTATGTTTGGTTATATTGCTGCCAATATTAATAAGAATTATAAAGGCACCATAATTTCTGTGGTGGTGACGTTTCATATTTATAGGAATGTACAATGATAAATATAGTAGAATATACAAGCATATCTTGTAAACTAACTATAAAAACAATCACCTAATAATTCTCCTAAAATATTTTCTACAATCAAGAGGATCACGTAATATGCTGCTTTCCTTATCAAACACGACCACTATCACCATGTAACCTCCATCACTGCTTCATTTTCGTTTGCTGCTGAAGTGTAGTATGTGGTTGATGGAAATCTGATGATAATCACTGTGGCCGACGAGCCATGAAACAACACTTCAACTTATGTTTAATTTTCATATTCTTATGATATCATCTTTATTCTCTGTAAACACTTGCCCATCCAGCATCCAGCATCCAGCATTAACTGCTGCTGCTGTTTCTGTCAGTTCCGTTTATAGAAATCCGGGCACCAATAGAAGCAATGTTGCTATACCACCAAATCTGCTTTATCATTACATAATTACTTTGTATTCTGTACACTGAAACTAAATGCAATGAGATTGGTTAGCGATCATGAATTGAAACGTTTTTTTTCTTTTTCTTGTATAGTTTCAGATGATGTGACGGAAACATGCAATCTTTGGTGGCGCTAGCACAGCTGAAATTCTGAAACTACTGTCACCTGTTATATTAGTATTTAGGACGCCATATTTCAAGATTTGAAGTGTATGTGGTTATGGAGTCTGCAAACGTGTATGGGTTTTCAAGGTTCAAATTTTCGGGCAATTGTTGGGAAGGGCTGAAGCAGATGCCTTCTTATGGGTACTTATTTCCTGTTAAAGCATAGAATCTGGAGACCGTCCAAGATTGGAGCTGGCTCAAAAACTTGCTCAATACCACTTCATGAATCATGTACGCAAACCATTTGCTTCAACACCTGATGTCAAGGTTACAAGGTCAGTTGTTCCGTAAATTTCAGGTTTCCTTGTAAAAGTTTTATGAAATTATGCGGGAAACTGCTACTTGAGTTGAGGACCAGACTGGAAAAGGAGACAGCGAGAGAGCGAGAGAGAGAGCAGAGTTACACATTATATCTTGGCGAGTCCGCGAGCGGGCTGTATGGGAAGCGGCTAAGCACGATATCTTGCTCTATTTATTGGGCCTTTTCTGCATTTAAATTGGGCCTGAACCGTAGCCCATAATAATCGAACCTTTTATTTGCTCATCGTTTCCAATCCCCTCCATTCCCCTTCCCATGCATTCAATTCAATTCAATTGATATTTTCGAAAATCTCTTAATTTAATGTTGGCTTCTGCCGCTCGCAAATAGCCCCAGTTGTGACTTGCATTTATGGACTCTTTATAGATATGACAAAGCCTGCAAAGAAAAACATGGACATGTCAGATGATCAGCTTGGCAAAAACAATAATAATTTTATACCTGACCGTTTAAAATTTACTCGGTATGTTTTACAAGTTTAGTTCTAAAAAGGGTCTGCTAGTTGTCAGGAGATGCAGTTTAGATTATTTTTCTAGCCATTATTTAATTTTAATTATTTTTCTACCTGGTTTCAGGTTTTTTAAGTTTTTTTAATCATTATATAAAGAATAACTTCTATAATTTTTTTTCTATATTTTATATATATATATATATAAGAGTTATAATTTTAAAGCTCTAGAGGTTTGATTTATTTCCATGCATTTTAAAACTATAATTTTAAAAATTCTAAAATCCTTAACGCTACACGGGGAGTCATCCTCACCTCTTTTATAAAAGCCTACGAGTGTGGGGTATTTTCTTTTTTTATATCTGCTGGAAAGCTCATTGAGCATCTTCAAAGGTGATGATATGATTTTTCAAATAGTCTAAATAAAGTTTTTTTTTATATATATATATGCATTCTAATGAAAAAAGCTATTTAAAAAATTTAATTATATTTTAATTGATATCAATACAAACTAACTAATACAACTCTAATCTAAACATTTTTTTTACATTAAAATATATTAAATAAATTTTTAGTTTTTTTTAATTAACATAGAAGTAATTCTTCAACTTAAAAATATTATTTTAACTCTCTAATAACCCTCTTCCATTAAAGCTATAAAAATAAAAACAAAGGATGAAAAGTTTAAATTTTTTTTATCCTTTTCTTTTGAACTTTTTTTTTTCCCTTGAGATGCCCTGGCCGGTGCAAAAATGCGAGTCAATTTTTTCGAGTCAAGGACAATAGTAATTTATATTGCCTAGGATTTCACCAGGACAGGTGGCCTGAAAGTCCTGGATCAACTAGTCCCACCAATCAGACGGTCCAGGATTTTCCAACAATATGTTCCCCTCAAATTCCACGCAAACGTCACTCCGATTTGAATTCTTGTCTCTCACGAATGATTTTATTAACCCCGTGAATTTTCGGCAGTAAAAAATTAAAACCTTATGAAGTCTCGGATATACACGTCACTATATTGAAGATTTTTTTTATTGATATATAATGCTATAGTCCATCTTGAAATTTAGGATTCATAGCATATACATAATACTATGGCTAAACTAGCTACCATATATATATATATATATATTTGTATAGTATTGTAGTATAAAATATTTTTTAATTAAAAATATATCAAAATAATTTTTTTTTAATTAGCATATTAAGAACGCATCAGTTTTTCATATAAAAAATAATTAAAAAAATAAATTATAACACGTAAACAAACACTCGAATATAAAACATGCAACAACCATTGATTTGGAGATATCAAGGCACAAGGGCCACGGCATTATCTCATTTTATTGGAGCTTTATTGAAGCTTGTCGGCAGATATTTTCATGACATGATTGTATAATATCATTTTCAAGTTTCCAAGAAAAGTGGACATGCAAGAGATCGCTGTTAAGTCTTAATCTGATCCAGTTGAGGTCGGCATTTTATAAAGAAGAAGAAAGTAGAGATCGGCAGAGATAACCCAGTTACTCATTTCGATCAGCTGGTTCACATGAATTTTGACCAGGCTCAGCTTTCTCGTGTAAACACGCAGCTATCTCTACTTGCGGAAATGGCTAGGAATTTGTCAAGCACTTGATAAATTAAATTATTTTGGACATCGTATACCAAAAGACGTGGTCAATTCTATAAAAACATCAAGCAAACATTTTTATATAAGAGCGTATTTTCTTGCAAGGAGCGCACATGGTTAGCTAATGGCTAAATTTTGATATACTACTAACGCATTAATTTCCAGTCAACTACTCAACGCATTAGAAGAAGCTTACTGTAACAGAGACAAGATGCAACATGAATATACCGATAAAAAACACTGCTTAAATAACATAATAGATAGTGGTAGTCCGTGGGACAATGTCAAGTTCGACAACAATGGAGAAAGCATTGACCTATGTGAGTAATGGGCCGATGCAAGTTTGAACTTGGACGATAGACAGTCCAAAACAAGCAGCAAACACAACAGATTCAACATCATGGACTGACAGTTATGTAGCAGTGTTAGTAAGTTGTTACGACAGTTATGATCATGGTTTCATGGGGGGAATGAATGTCTAAATCATAGGGGTATGGCTGCTGAACATGGAAGCATGACTGTGATTGCTCCTCAAGACATTAAGATCATGAGATCATGAGTTAAAACCACCCACTAAGTTCATTGGAACATGGGGGAGAAAATGTCTTACTACTTCCTAAAATGTAAGGATGATAGTTGTATGTTTTTTAACCTTTCATATGCTTATCTATAAATAGATTAGAGAGCCTTCAATGTGTAAAAAGAATGCTAGTTTAGTGTATAGAATGCAAGTTTTGTACATAGCATACACATACAAATTTGTGTATTTTCTTTGTTGTTGAAACTAATAAAGATTGAAATTGGTTCTTGTAATAACTTGTGTGTTTATATATATTGCATCTTTTGTACTTATGTATTTCGTTTGTCTCGCAACAAGAGTGGGGAAACCTCTTGGTGAGGGGGAACACTTAGTTGCTAGGCAAACACAAGTGGATCGACAAAAAAAAAATGTCGAGTCTGGCAAGGGGCTGGGTTGCCGTATAGGAGCTGGAAAATTTCGACGAGAAATTTAACCCTGTGAGAATTGGTACCAGAGCGCGGTTGCATTCTTGGCAGGAAAACGAGACTTTTTTGTGGACAAATTGTAGGACTGATTTGGGAGAGCCATCGCTGGAATAGTTTGTGAAACTGGTGGTTAAGCTTTATATGCATAAAGCTATAGAGGCAATTCAGGAAATATTGACACATCTTGAGGGTTTGATGGGTTAGATTCCTGAAGATAAAGATTGTTCATTTCATGACAAGTTAGAATAGGCAATGAATATCATTGAAAAGGCTGCAGGATAATATGTCAAACTCGCGGTAGGAACAAGTCGCAAGTGGTAAGCTGTCAAGGAAAAGTTGTTTGTCTTGAGAAAGGCAGTTGTAAACGCTGCTAGGGGTGTTGGATCTTCCAAGCTAAAGGTTCAAGAACCAAAACCATTTGCTAGTACAAAGAGTTCTAAGGATATGAAGACTTTTTATGGGACATTATATTTTATTTTTTCAGTGTGGCCAAGATCTATGTGGATGGTGAAGTAGACATCATGGTGATGTATTTAACAGGTGATGCAAAATTGTAGTGGCAAACAAAGTCCAAAGAGAACTTGAACACTAGAAGACCTAAAATGAAGATATGAGAGGGTCTAGAACAAGAGTTAAAGGAATAATTTCTACCTAACAACATGTCTTGGATTGCAGGGGACGACTTGAAAGAGTTGAGGCATGATAGATCGGTGAGGGATTACATAAAAAGATTTAGTTCTTTGATCCTGGATATTGACAACATGTTCGAGGAAGACAAATTATGGATTACATAAAGAGATTTAGTTCTTTGATCCTGGATATTGACAACATGTTCGAGGAGGATAAATTGTTCAACTTTTTATCTGGACTTCGGCCATAAACATAGTTGGAGTTGAGGAGGTAGAAGATTTGAAACTTGTTTTCAACCACTACTGTTGTCGATGGATTAACAAACTTTAGAGCAGAGACCATCAAAGAGATTGCTGGAGCTTCTAGGTTTTTGTCAAAGCCTAAGGGGAAGGATGATATGAAAAGAAGAAGAAATTTGATAGGGGAGAGCCCAAACATGTTAATGATGGTGGATAAAACCAAAATTTTGTTGTTTCATATGCGATAAAAATTACTTTGCTAAAGATTACCTAAATAGGAAAAAATCAATGATACCTTTATGGGAGATGGTGATGATGACACTAAATGTATAAATCTTGTATACGTGTTTAGTGGCTGAGATGGACTTTAGTTGCCTTGTGACCGACCTGAAGGAGATGGATATAGCTGGGTGAGACTACCTTGTGTGAGGCAGATCTAGAGACTGTTTTATGTGCCATGTCGATGGAAGATCAGGGTGACGAAAGCAAGACAACAATATTGGAATTGTGGCCAACGGATATGCCATACAGTAGTGTTATTGGGAATTCGAGGAACTTTGACAATGAGGACTGATTTGGGTGAAGAATTCGATAGCCAAGTTATGTAGAGATTTGCTTGAGGAACCAAACTAGATGGATTTGGTTTGGTGTGTTGCCTTGGTGGGGAGGTAATTCAATAGTGTTGAGGACATTAGGAGTTTGTACTTTAACGATGGATAATTTGGGTGACAGATTCAACGATCAAGTCAATAGGTTCGGTTAAGGAGTTAAAATCATCAACGAGGATGATTTAGCATGTTGCCTTGATAAAGAGACAGCATGGGTGGCTATTCTGTACATCTTGATGATGAGAGATTTAAGGTGATAAAAAACATATTATTATTAGTATTTGTTGGGTTATCATGTTGCAAGTTTTTGGTAGGCGAAACATGCAGCAAAGGTGGGAATAACGGGGCTGTTATGTCAATAAAATATGGTGTTATGAAGTGTCTTGGGTATAATAGTAGGCATATGGACAACAAGTTAAGGGGATTTAATGCTGGAATGCTATGTGTGTGTATGCTTGGGCAATACTGGGACTTGCCGAAAGAACTTTGACATAAAATTACATTGATCACCAAAAAAAGGTTGTCTCATTTTACTTACAGGTTGTATATGGAATAATTGAGGAGTTGAGTGGATTTTATGGGGATTCACATCATTCTTCAAAGTGGTTTTGTTTGGTATTATTCATGAGAAAAGGGATGAAAGCCTTGAATGCTTAGGGAAGTGTCTACTCGTCATGAAAATGAGCTTGTTGGTTAAGGAATTGACATGTGTGATTGCTAATAAATGTGGACTGCTTATATGTAGCCTGGGAAAGTCGTATATGAATTCTAGAAGACATGACAGTTATGTGATCGTGGAGAGGTGCAACTTCATCTTTAACCAGACAAGATCGATGAGATTGGTCTCAATGCTTTGGGTTAGGACTCAAAGTGTGTTTTGACTTTATAGGAAACAAGCAGGATCTTAGAGAAGATTTTAGTCACAGCTTGGTTCGGAAACTAGTTGGCGATGAGAATGTTAAAGTTTCCTAAGCGTCGCAGATTTAGTGAACAAATTTTTTTTAATGAATGTGGGAAGAATTGAGAGGCTTTGTGTGTGGGACACAAATTTGTGACAATGGGCATATGTGATGCAGGGGTATCATAAGTCTGTCCGATGAAGGCGTCAATTTCTTTAGCGGGGGAGGTTTGTAACAGAGTTAAAATCCAGCATGAATACGCGGATAAAAAACTCTACTGGAATGACATGGTGGGTAGTGGCAGTTCGTGGGACAATATCAAGTTCGACAACATTGACCTATGCAAGCAGTGGGCTGGTGTATGTTTGAACTTGGACGATGGGCAGTTCAAAGTAGGCAGCAAACACAATAGATTCGACAACATAAACTGACAGTTACACAACAATGTTAGCGGGTTGTTACAAAAGTTATGATCATGGCTTCATTGGAGAAATGAATGTCTAGATCATGGGGGCATGGCTGCTGAATGTGGGAGCATGGCTGAGATTGCTCCTCAAGACACTAAAATCATAGGATCATTGGTTAAAACCACCCACTAAGTTCATGGAAATATGAGGAAGAAAGTGCCCCACTACTTCTCAAAATATAGGGATGATAATTGTATACTTTGTAACCTTAATTTCATATGCTTATCTATAAATAAGCTAAAGAGCCTTGGTTATGTAAAGAGGATGCTAGTTTTGTGCATAGCATGCATATACGGATTTATGTATTTCATTTGTTGTTAAAACTAATAAAGATTGGGATTGGTTCCTGTAATAACTTGCGTGTTTATATACATTGTATTTTTTCTACTTGTGTGTTCCACTTGTCTCGTAACAAGGAAGAGTGTGGGGAAACCTCTTGATGAGGAGAAATACTTAGTTGCTAGACAAATATAAATGAATCGACAAACAAGAAGGCAAAGTTTGACAGAGAGATGGGCTGCCGCGTGGAGGCTGAAAAACTTCAACGAGAAATTTAACCATATGACACTTAGCATATGTTTTTTTTTTTCGCTAAACTTTTAATTGTAGCCATGTAATTTTTAACTACTTTTATTTTAAAAATATTTAAGTTGATATATTTTCAAATGGAATTGTGATTGATGAAATGATTGACAATAAAATTGAAAAATTATATACTTTTTATATTATATATTTAGAAAATAGACAAATATCTTGGAATATTCTTAATTAAAACGGTGAAAAAATAAAATGTAATAAGAGGAGCAATTAATTAAACCTGCAAAGCGGTGTTGAATTGAGTGGGGACAAATTATTTATATAGCGGCAAAATTGAGACATGAGAGCTAGTTGTCTCCATGTTTAAATTCAGACGATTTGATGGATATTAAGTCTATTAGCTTGAAATTTCAAAGTCACATGGGGCATGCTCACTATATATCTTGAGAAATTAGCCTTCATAAAAAAAATAACTGCAATCAAATTTCCAATCAGGCTGTTAATCTTTACAACTAAACGTATTTTTATTTATTTTTATTTGTTATTTGTATCTTAAAATGCTAAACAAATCCAAATGATGCCCTGTCATTATCACCACCGCCTTCACGTTATCATGGTAGTTGTCATTGCATCTCCCTGGTCTAAAGCCACAGTCCCATCAAAGAAATTACACCATGAATCATTCAGAGACCAGCCAGCAAAAGTCACGTCTAACTTGCGAGATCTAATTCAGTGATGCAGGCGTGCATTGAAACTTCGAGGAAGTTGTAATAAAAGTAGTTCAATCTTTTATAAAGATATCTTTTCTCATCTTTATAAAAGATTGGATGGTGGATTGCTCTGTTCCCAGGAAATTACCAGGCATCTTCAAGAAACTTGTCGTGTTAGGCAATCAGCTGCTCTCTCTCAGCACAATATTCAAGACAAAGTCGAGTTTCCTAAGAAGGTTGGTTGACTATGAGGAGGAGGAAAATGTGGGGAAATGGAATGACATTGTTGCCTGGTAAATTCCAACGGGTGGGAAAACGCATTGAAAATCGAACTCAAGATTGTGAAAACAACTATTTTTCTATTTTTCCTTGCAAGTTCCTATCTGAATCTTCTTGTTATGCCATTAATTGGCCATGAAAGTTACAGAACGACCAAGCAAAGACTTGTATGATTCTCTAGAAAAGTCTTCTGTTTGAACATATTTTCAATTTCTTAATTGAAAAATAATTCATCAAATGAACATATTTTTCGCATCATCCACGAAAATTAGAAGATGGGAATTCTAAAAGAAATCTAAAGATATATAGAAACTGCAACTAAACATTAACCTCTAATTACGTACCTTTTGGAATATTAAGCGAACATCATCCTCCACTTTTGGCTCTCAGGGCCACTAATTTTGGTGCATGTATCGTCCGGTTATCTGGGAGTGTGGAAAGTGAAAAAGGATGAATTGGATGGAAATAATGTAATGGATGGATCATGTATAGGAAACCCATTAACCTGTTCAGTCGCTTGGTTAGCTGGGAGAGATCATCCCATTTGTTTTTTGTTTTTTATCATAGAAGTTCATTAACTCTAACTAATCCGATCAAGCTAGGATAATTTACTAAAAAATAAAGAGATTTATTTTTTGAAGATATATTTTCTTTAAAAATATATTCAATTAATTTTTTTATAATTTTAATTTGCTATGTTAAAAATAAAAAGTAATTTTAATATATATATATATATTTAAAAAAAAAAATAACATGAAACGCGTCCCTGAATACACAACTGAAAAGCACACACCTTAAAAGCAAACGCCGCGCATGCTTTTGTTCAACGACTGATGGTGCCTAGCCGGCAGAAACCGAGTCCATGGAATGGGACATAAGATGTACGGACAACTTAGATTTCAAAGACGATTTTGATTTGTCCGCACCCCGACATAAGACGGCGACTTTACATAACCTTTACAAAAATTAAGGATGGTGTACATAAATATATATAGTTAAAGAAATAAAGATGAAATATAAAATAAATTTAATAAAAAGATTCATAAACCTACTATTTGTGTCCTAACTATTTCTTTTTTTTTTTATATTAATTATAAGACAAGTAATCAAAAATTATCTTAATACACAAGCCGGGAGGTAGAAGATCTTTGAATTGTAAATAAGAGTTTCAAACTCCTTTATGAAAGTGAGTTCTGAATTTAGAGCTGTTTATCATGGATGATCCGACCACTCAGTATATTAAACAGTTATGAGTAATATAATTCGTTGTATCAACTAATTAAAATTGATATAATTCAATAAATCAAGTCCAAGAGATTATGATAATTAATGATAGGTATGAACTTTTCTCCGTGTTCTCTAAAATTTATTTTTTTATTAAAAATTAAATTTTTTTATGTTTTGAATTGTTTTAATACCCTAATTTTAAAAATAATTTTTAAAAAATAAAAAAATATATTATTTTAATATATTTCAATATAAAAAACAATTTAAAAAATAACCTCAAATAATAACACTCAGACAAACAGTCGATCATGACTTGGGAGTCTTTCTTATTTTGTTGGCTGCTGGATGCAGTACGGAGCCGGACAATGAAATCTCCATCAAAGAAAAATCAATTTAGAACATATTAATATAAAATTATTATTGAATCTCATTCAATTGTTTATATTTTTCT
>Ga0325411_1006229_pt1 | contig 13131 bp, 10 predicted proteins | sample PopdelMetagenome_13_FD_206181 | JGI IMG/M metagenome (GOLD analysis project Ga0325411, IMG submission 206181) | Populus deltoides microbial communities from Bellville, Georgia, United States - Xylem-PdIQD-R4 | ecosystem: Host-associated > Plants > Phyllosphere > Stem > Wood/Secondary xylem... | reverse complement strand
AAAAAAACAAAAAGAAACAAAAAAAATAATCTTTCTGTTTACAGCTTAAATCTAAGAAAAATTCTTTAATCTTTCTGTTTACAGTTGATAAGGAAAAAAAAAACTACCGTTCATCTTTAACACAGACCCATCCCTCTTCTAACCTAAACATACCCTTGGATCTGTTCTTCTCTTTAACCGTAACAACCAAATCAAGCAGCCAACAACCACCATAACCATTTAGCCACCACACACAACCACAATCTCCCAACCGACAACAGCCACCATTCAGCCTCCCTAGCAAGATCATCCGCCACACCAAACCCATCCCAACTACCACAACCGCAGCAAGCATAACCTTACCAACCGTCCATAACACTCGCAGTGCCATCGTCCTCAGCAGGAACCAACAGATCGACGTCACAGACCATTGAAAGCCCCCATCTGCAGTGATCGCAATAGATTTTCGTCTTCAGAAGCCACTTCAGATCGATGCAACAGATCCTCGGCTGCCACCACCCACGGTGCCACACTGCCTCGAAGCGACAACTCCTTCACGCTGCTGATCGCAACCCACTACAGAACCACCTCTCTCTTCAACAGTGGCAAGGGAACCACTCAAGGTAGATTAATTCGCTAATCCATGTCAGCATATAATCAACGCCACGTAAGCATATTCTCCCACGTCACCGCCATGCCAGCACATTATCAGTGCCATGCGTCAGCAATCTTCTCCATGTCAACAACAGTAACTACCAGCATCTTCCTACCAATCTAGATAGGAAATCACTTTACTTTTGATACGTTGAATTTTACTATGTATTATACTTGTTATTTAACTTGTTATTTAATAATATTTTATTGCACTTAAAAAAAATATTCTCATCTTGCATTATATTCTTATACTTTGCTCACTTTATATTTTTCCATTTAAATTTTGCCAAGAACTTCATTTAATCAATTATTTATATTTAAAGTTTAGCATTGCAGACTTAAAATTTTTTCTAGTTTTTTCTATTGTGATTAATTTATATATTAAAAAAATAAAATTAACTTTATTTTTATTTTGTAATTTTACTTGCAAGAATAGTAAGTGATCTCAATTCTATTTTTAAGCTGGTATTGTATGATCATTTAGTGTCCAAGTTTAAGTCTATACTTACCATATATCTTACTCTTAGTAATATTTTTATGATTGTTTAAGGGAAGCTGCAAACCTAAATCATCAACATATTTAAAACAATTGAATTCCAAAAAAGTTCAAGAATAAGTTATCTAAAGACTAATAAATATCACAAGAATAATTATTATAGGCAAGTTCATCTAGAGCTCAACCAATATGACCATCATTTAAGTTACTCTAAATATAATAGGCTTGATGAGCGAGTCATGAGCCGTAACAAAATAAAAAACTTTTATTTTTGATGATCATAACGATCTTTAGATATTTGATACGTGGATTCATGATATAGATTAATTATTTGAATCACACGATTCTTAGATATTTGATATGTGGATTCATAGATTAATTATTTGAATCACACAACTTATCTGATAATAAAAGAATTAAATTTGCTAAGATGATATGTATTTGATGAAGTTCAATTTTGATGAAGAGATGTTGAAAATTGTTTAAAGAAGAAAAGAAAACGCCAAAATAAAACAAAAAAAATGAATCCGTAACTTTGTGGAGGTTTAGCTAGGGATTTTATGAGCCCAAGCCCAAACTGTAGTTGTTTTATCATGTAACCGCACAGATACCATTTTTCAACCTAATTATGTTTTTGAGGATTTTCCCTGTTTTATATGTTTCTAAATCATGGTTAAACCGCGGTCATCCATGATTTCCTGCAGCTGTACAGCGGAAAATTCCCCCCTCCGTGTTTTATGATGGCTCGACAGGATGGGTGGTTAATTAGATTCTTTATTACTCTGTACCAGTAAATATAGAATCCTTTTCCCTCCTTCCATCGCTATGATACGTTCCAGTGTCTTTGCAATGTTGTCTATTCTAATCTTCTTTCAATGGATTCTGGGCTTACTTTTTCGTATTGCATGGAAGGCTAGTTTTCTGGCAATCACATATAATGTGAACCTTACCAACTACGGATTTTTGAGTTTCAGACCCAAACTTAATTCACCACGCTGAAATGGTTCAAAATAGTTTTTTGTAGCAGCGCAGAGTTGAACTTTGTTGCACAGCAGAAGACACAAAACGAGTCCTGTTATCATGAATTACATCATTGTTGAAGAGAAATACATTAGTTTAAAAAGTTCTCGATGCTTATTCTTGTTAGCTCACAAATGCTTCGAAGTTGTTCTTTCTTATCCATCCATATGTTCCTAGGAGGTAGATGCTTCACAGTTTATAGCGGCTCAACAATAACTGGATACTTGTTTCTTGGCATCCGCACAAGTGTCGGCTGGACAGAGTCATCTTTCTCAAGAGGTTTCCACCTGTTATTGATACCAGAATTATAAACAGATAGTAATAACAATAATAATTAAAAAAGCTTCAAAAGGTTGAGATTGGATGAAGTGATCATGCAAGAATGTTCCTGCTCTCATGATACAAAGTATAGTACCATGCAATCTATACTGGTTTTTCTTGTAAGTGATATATTTGTCCTTTCTATTCGATCAATTGAATATGGTTTTTCATCTTACTTGTATCTTATGACCAGGTGGTGTATGAAGACACAGATTTCTAGTCTGGCAAGGTTGATTCCAGGGCACATCCGCGGTCCACTACCAAATCCAAGAAAGCTGAAAGACTTTACGGGTGCCTGCAATTGATTTCAAAATTATTTCACTCTGCATATCAACTGATGATAATGGATTGTATTGGAGCTACTCACGTCAAATCTGGAAGGGTCAAACTTTTCTGGGTCGGGAAAAACTTCAGGGTCATGGTGGATGGAAACAACATCCAAGTTAATAGACCAGCCTTTCTTGATTTTATATCCTGCGATATTATGAAATGAATTAATACCACTATGTTCATATTGCTGCTTGACATCAGGTTTTGTGGATATACATACCGTCAATTTCAAAGTCCTGGGCAGCTTTTCTTGAAAACCAAGGTAATATTGTGGCTCTTCTGAGAGTTTCATTGATTACCTGGACATAATGGAAGAGCCAATCATTCAAATAAGGGGAGATTTTAGTAGATGGTTTTTTTTTTAAAAAAAAAATTCCTCCTCACTTTATTAGTATAAGGCATGTTGTTAACTTCGGACCATGTAAGGCTGGCTCCATCCGTTCTCTTTGATTGGATGTTTATATGCTCTTCCTGCAAGTTCAATATCAGACTGCATCCGGAAGTCATCCTCACAAAAAAAAATATAATTGGAAGTCTGAATTTATCATTACTCGGAGTTTCTCTAAAACTGCAGGATTTTCTTCGAGAAATTTCGTAAGCCAGGTGAGAGCAGCGGTTGTTGTATCGTGACCTGCAACTAGCAGAGTTAATATATTATCCTTCAGTTGTTTGTCAGTCAGTTTGTTCTCCTGATCTTCTCCACCTTCTGCTTTGCTATGTTTCATTATCAGGGATTCTAGGAAATCTTGTTGGATGCTTTTGCCACTTCTCCTCCCTGCGATTATTGAGTCTAACATGTCGTACATCCTATCCCGAGCCTGATGATCAGGTGCAAAATCTTATCAGAACACATCTCAAAATATTCGTTTTTTCATGGATTGTTGTCAGAAATTATGCTCTCGATTTTGTCCTCAGTTTCCAAAGATTAATTAGTTGCTTCATATCTCACGTTACAGTTTGACAATATGGCATGAAGAATTAATTTGACAACATGGCAAGAAGAATTAATACCTTGATACCGTTATGATAAGCTGTTCCTGGGATTTTAAATGGCAGTGATGCAAATGAAGAAGAAATGATTTTGAAATTTGATCGAAACTTTTCCTGCTCTTCTCCAGCGGGTTCTAAGCTCATTATCATGTTACCGATTACTTTGAGAGTGAACTGCAAAGTGGAAAGATATTTCAATAACATCCCAAAAACAACAGTACAACCCGGGTGGGAAGCAATCTCTTTTGATTGAGCATCAGAGACTCAACTGTAGAAGCTTCTTCAAGGACCAGCACTGTTCGTCCAGACCATTGGTCTAATGTTTCCATAGCCACTGTGTTAATGAAGTGAAAATACGTTTTTAGGCCATCTACTGACAGGGGTTCTCCGATCAGACGCCGAAGCCTTTTGTGAGCTTCTCCGGTGGTTTGGAGCAAGCTGGTAGGGCCCAGCACCTGCTTCCCTGTATAAAAGAGGTTTAAACTCACCATCCCATCTTTTCCTGTCAACAAGATTTTACTTGCTTCTCTTCCAGTCATGAATACAGTGAATCTTCCCAGAACAAAAGTCTTGAAAACCTTTCCATACCTACGAAAAAGTTTCAATAGAACAGAAAAACAAAGATCAAATTGTTTAGTAGCTGTAGCCGTTCGGACAATAAGACAGATTTTGAGAAGTAAATTGCTTACCTCTGCTGCCTGTTTTTCATGAAGCTGAATATACCTGCTGCACTAGAAAACGCGGATAGGAAAGAGAAACTTTCGCCAACAACTGGCCAACCCAAGCTACCTGGGATTACCTCCATTTCTTTGGGTGAAATCCGTGACTGTAGCCAGAAGAAAGCTGAAAATACAAGCATGCTTATGAGAACTAAGACCAGCAAGATGCTCAGTTCCATTGCTAGTCGCTTGATCCCACTACACAGCTAGCACCAAATATATATTCAGTTAACAATTAACAGTATTGGATGCATATATATATTTGGATGATGAGCTCTGATTTCTCCGGTATATTCTTCTCCTTGTTGTCGTTTCTCTAAGACCGTTGGAACTTATTGGGGACAATCTTTACTCTCTAAATTCCTCCGAATGCCGCTTCCACATTACGACTGCTTAGTAATTAACGTCAATTTATTAATTTGTATGATGCTAAAAAATGAAAATGAAATCTAATAAAGTTAATCATTTAAACAATTATAAAATCAATTAGTTTCAACTATTTGTTTTATAATTTTTCTTTTATCTAAAATAAAAACCTATAAAATTAAGTACGAACCAAATATAAGATGATTGAAAAAAAAATCAAAACAAATTATGTTGCCCAATTAGTGATCAACCAAATATTAAGTGATGAAATTGAGAAAAAAATAAGCAAAAAGTTAAAAAAATTCAATTCTAATGGATAAAAAAAAAAGAATAAAGAAAAAAAAACCTAGTTTCTCGGGCTTAGATAACCTAGAACTCTTGAGCCTCCAAAAAAATTCTCGCAAGCAGGCTTGGAGCGACCTATATTCCTAGGCTTTTCTTTCAATTTTCTTAAGGGGGTTATCCACCCTTTAATTAATTGAAAAAAATACCAAGATTCCATTGACCTTTAGTCGCTGAAAAATCAGGTTGGTCTGTTTCGTACCAAGAAAAGCTCATTTTAACCATATTTTGACTAAAATAACAAAAAAAAAACAACAACAACAACATAAACACTTTGTAAAACAGATCTATAGACTCTAACAATCCAAAAATTGATTCCAAAACCCACAATCAACCTGAAACCAAAATTCTTTTCGGATTCGGATCTTTAGGTAATTTTAAGTGAAAAAACACCTTGGATAAACTCTCCATATAAAAAAAAAACATGTTGACTCCAAAATAACTTGTTTTCATGTTCAGAACCGGTTTCAACCAAAACTTTTTTTTTATATAACTGGAATCCGGTCAATTTATTTTTTCTATCTCAATCCCAGGGACAAAATTAAAAAAATAAAGTTTGGGATCAAATTTGAATTTCTCTGAAAGTTTATAATTTAAAAAAATTAAAGAACTAAAGTGTATATTTAGCTCCAAGTTTAGAAAAAACATATTTTTTTGTAATTCTCTATCTTTGAATAGAAAAGAAACTAAAAAACAAATAATTTTAACAAATTATGATTTGTCTTTAATGAAAAGTGGCGAGAGGAATAATATTTTCCCCGCTTTTTTTAGTGTATTTTTTTTAATTTGATTCGAAATTAAAAATTAAAAGTAAGTGTCTAAAGATGTTTTGATGGATGTGTAAAAATTATATATATAAATGTAAGTGGGTGGGTTTTTTCTATTGTAAAAAAAAAAACTGGCATCATTCATCCAACTGATTGTATTATCAGCCCACCAAATAAAACATCAATGCGCAACAAGGAGAAGAATTCGTCACCTTCGCTTATTACAAGACAACCATAAGCTTTGCAAGAAACGTTCACATGAGCGACAATCTTATGTTTGGTTTTATGTTGAAGGGGATAAAGGTTAATTTTTATTCACTTTTAACCTTGTTTGGTATATTGTTAGCGGGAGAGGAAGGAAAAAACAAGGGATCGAGGATAATTTTTTAGATTTGTGCTTTTTTATATACAAGGAAAAAACATTCTGCCAACTTCCCACGCTGCCAGAATCAGTAGGCCTTGGGCTATCCATCACCCCTTGGGCTATCCATCACCCAAGTCGAGACTCATGCCTGCTTGCTTAAGTTGGTGCGATGCCTGCCGAAATCGCTGCTGTCTTGTGGGATACCACTGTCCATTATGTCTCTCCAGCCACATTTATCGTCAGCGCAAACTTAGCCAATTTGACACTGTCCTTTTATCTGGAGGGAATCCTGCTCGGTCACAAGTGATGACAGGCAGATGAAAGAAAAAAAAGAACTGAAAAGGGTAACTCTCCATCAAGAATAGCAAATGGTTGGGCCAACGATCCCTGCAAAATATAGTCACCGACCGCCTCGAAAACCTCTCTTCTTTAGAAAGAAACGACTGAGAGAACCGGTTGCCATTCTCATCCATGTATTCTGGAGGAGTAAAATATAACCCTTTAGGCTTTTATTGATGTCAAAAAATTGCATGCTCGTCATTTAATTGTGAATGGCGTAAAGAATAACTTCTGACCAAGGTGCACTCATAGCTGGTTGAAACCAGGTAAGGAAAAACATATTTCAAAGCAAAATGTGTGGTGCTTGGTCCTGCCGAACCCAGAGATTAATTATTCTGCACATAGAAGATTACAATAGTCATCCACTCGATTGTTTAATGAAGGCCTAATTTCTATGCAACATGTGATAAATATAATCTGTCCTGAGGATAACATAGCCTGACGTGACAGGAGCTACGAGAAAGTACTCTCACAGCCTGTGCCTGCAACCAATATACATGCTTACATATACAAGATGCTACGAGGGTCGAACTAATTTCTATTTTGCAACATTACATTCCAGCAAATGAGGTTCCGACGGTGACATTAGACCCTTTGGCTGAAATTTGAGAAGCTAGGGTGTGGCTGCCCATTATGAGTCTGACTAGTGGTGGATGGCTGTGGCATGTGCAGCTGCTGCTGAGTTTGCTGGTTGCCAAAGGTTTGTAAGCCCTGATGGGAGGAGAATTGAGGAGGTAGACCTCTGTTGAAAGGGTTTCCATTGACAGCTGGAACCTGACCGGTTGCTATCTTAAGCCGCTGCACCTCTTCCCTTAATGCTTCATTCAGAGCTGCACACCATGGAAAATTACAAAACACCAATTCATCACTACTCTAGATTCATCCCCTAAAACTACTGATGCAAAATAAGTAAGTGAACATGTTAAAATAATCAAACATGAGCATTTTGGCAGAGCGCCAAAAAAAAGATGTTCATATGGAAATGATAAAAGGTATTTCTCCCATTTTAAGAATAATTTCAAAGCATGGCAACAACATAATACCTTTGGCTAAATGATGCTGACATGCTATAACTTATACTCTACAGACACACCTACACCCAAACCTGCCCAGCACTGTTTAAGATGTGGCAAATTATGACATATCACATCCATCAAATGCTAAAAGAGGACGATGTTCACATACCAGGTGGGGAGCTTAGATTATGTAAGTACACATTATAATGTTACCTGGTGTGCTTAGATTATGCAAGTACATTAAAATGTCAAACAAATAGAAAAATGTGATTATTACACCTCCAAAAAAGAAAAACATTCTTATTCAAAGCGTACCATCTCTAAGGTGTGCTTGTTGCTCCATAGCCTGTAACCTCAGTTTCAGTTCCTTATTCTCAACAGTTAACCCAGTGGTGTCTCTCTGCATCCATAAAAAGAATATAGACAAACATTAGCTTTCCTCCATATTTTTCTGTATGTTTTTTCCTAACTGATTTTTTAGCCAGTACCAGCTGCAGCCTCTATGAGTGCCATCCAGGTTACTGGAAGGATAAAGACAAGTCTGCATAAATTAGTACAATTTTGAACAAGATACCCATATCATCTAAAAACAAATTCAAAAAAGCACGCAGGAGGAAAAGGAAATATAGCAACATGTACTGGACTATATATAGCCCATGCAGCCCACAACTTAAATATGCTCAACAAATATCATTGCATCTTTTAGGAAATCCATGGATATGGAAAGTATTTGCCAAGGTGAAAATAGGAGCCTGCATTTTTCAAAAAGTCATATACCTGTCTAATACAAAGCACAGGACATACTTGTCAATATACACAAACACATCAATGAATTGCACAATCTATATTGGGAAACATAAATAATGTTCTGCCGATTAATAACTGGATAAGAGTGTAAACAAGAATCTGAAGTGAAGCTGTTTGCAGGTAAGTCTCAAAAGCACACCAATCAACTTGTAATTTAGATAACTATCCAAACAGAGATTTATCCAAGCATATTTTTAAGAAAAATAATCCAGATTTCAGGGAGTCGTGCATGTGGGCTCCACTTTCACACGAAATTTAAATGTATTTCAACACTTGAAACGGAGCTTGCAGCCACTACTTTCCATGCATGGTGACTGCAGGATTTAATTTCATGTCTTCAATACAAAGCCAAAGGGACAAAACCATCTAAGATAGCTAGAATCTTTGCTACAGGTTCCAACTGAGATTATGGACAGCCATTGTGGAAGTTAAGATGATATGAAATCTCACAAGGTTTGTTGCATTTCAAAATAAATGTTAAAAAAAGTTCCAGATAATCTTTTAGTAAGGTTTCTGGGGGCATGTCTCAATAGCTAAGGCTGATAAATACTTTCTTTGGAGAGCATTTATGGGCGTGCAGAAACAGGGCTGGTTGCATGAATGGTTGGATGGGTTGCAGTTGAACTGCCATGAGCGTCCACATGCACTATGCATTTATGCATGATAACACAGAGAACAATTATATCCAGTATTTTGGAATGACAATATGGCGCATGCTTCAGAAGATGGAATGAGTTAAGCGTGTGGACAATAAGCATAACTCATTGTTTTCGGCTATAAGTTTAGAAATGATTGATGCATCACTCAATTCTTCCACGCTTCAACATGAAATCAAAAGCTCTTGCTCAGATTTCTTCTATAAAATCCTTCTAGAGTACAAGTGCAGCTCACACAGAGTTCAAGTCCAGTGAGGTCAATTCATCCTGTTAAATCTGGTTCATCATCAGGGGTTCTATAAATAAGATGATCTGGTAGTATGACAGCACGCAAGCAACCAGTTTGACTGAGCTCAAATTGACAGACCCAAGTATCTCCGTTTTATCACGGCCACTGACAATATGAAATGAGGCAGCTTGCTGCAGTTGACGCATAGATGACATCGTGCTATTTAAGAAACTTCATTGATATCACTAAAATATAACTATTAATCACTGTAAAGGATATAAACACAACCGTTCTTGTCTTCGAGGATAAGTAGCAATTGCGTGGCCACAACAAAAATAGTAATATGATTACCGTGTCAGGTATGTTACCATAACAACCAGAGCTTCTCACTGAGAATTAACACAATATTCAACACGATGCTTAAATTAGAACACTAGAAGATAATACTAGTGCATAATCTCATAAATTCACAACCAAATGAGATGATTAGTCAGCGGTTGTAAACGGTGATTAGATAAAACTTGAACAGAATTGACATGTCAAAATATTATAAATGGTTTCACAATTGAAAATATGGTTGACCTAAACTTCCAATTATGGAACACACAACACAGTGTGTTGGGGTTAATGCCTCAAATATAAAAGGCATGTAGCTGCTTGGTGCAGGTGACGCATGAAAGACACCATGCTATTATATTAAAGAAGTCGCTTTGATGTCAGTAAAAGAACTATTAATCACTATATGGCTACACTGTTCTTTCCTTCAAGGATACGGAGCAAGGTGCGTGGCCTTAACATAGTAATCTGATCAACGAGTCAGGTTTGTCATCATAAGAACTGAAACTTCTCAAATCAAGAACTAACCCAGCATTTAATGCAATGCTTAAAATAAAACACTAAAAATGATCATTGTTCCATGCATATTTACATGGATCCACCACAAAATACGATGCATCAGTTAAAACAATAGCATGTGGAAAGAATTTTTTTACAAAACAAGAAAAAAGTTATTAAATCACAGTCTTGAAAAATGGTTATACAAATGCAAGAAAGGTTAAAAGAGATTTTGATTGAACATAAACTTCCTATTATGGGATGGACATAGCTTAAAACAAATAAGGCAGCATATCAAGGTAATGCCTCAACATGCCATAGCCAAATTGTAAAGTACCATAGCTTCTATACTTGCTTTCCATCCTGTTAAACTCTAATAGATATTTCAAAATGGTATCAAATGGATTGTCCATCATGAGACAAGAGTCATTAATCACTCCATCAAGAGATCAAAGTCATAATCAATAGATCCAACGATTATTCACACGTGAGACATCACAAACAAAATATTGCATCTCCATGCATTCCCATACAGAAAAAAATCATCACTTCACAGGGCAATGAAGCACAAATTCAATAAAAGAAACCAAATCAAATTATATTTCTCAAGGAAGTTAGATAAAACCATTAAACAAAACAAAACTAACATATACCTGCAGCATCGTGACCTGTGCGGAGAGGGTGGTTGCTTCAGTCTGAAGCGTCTGCACCTTCCTCTCTAGCTCGCCAGTGTATCTGATTTTCCTCTCCTTTGACCGTGCTGCGGATTGCCTATTAGCAAGAATCCTAGAAAACACAAACATTTCGTTAAAAAAACCCTCATCACTAATCATTTTACCCAGCAAAATGACAATTCAAACAACAAAAGACCACAGAACTAATAACATCACACTACTACTTCTCCATCTTTCTACTGGAGCACTACAATAATTAACACATAATATATATAGCTTAGGAAGCAAATGATAAACAGTTAGAATTAATCATTAGAGATTAATTTTAAATAAAAAATAAAAAGAAAAGGTCAAACCTTTTAGCTCTTTTGGGATCAATCAAAGATAGCTCTGCAAGTCTATCGGGAGCCATAGCTTTCTTGACACCATCAATCATAATAGAATCCACCTCAAACGACCCATCCATCGAATAGCTATGCCTGTGGTGGGGGTTCGCGGCCCTCTTTTCTCCCGCTACAGCTTTCCCGTCGAATTTCTCATCTGCACCGCCGGCAGCCCCAAGACCCAAACCGTCAAAAAAGTCGGAGTCCATAGACAAGCTCCGGAGGTGATTGACGGGTTTGGGCTTCTGATTCTGACCGTTGGATGTGGAGTCATCGGACAAGGAGTCGACGGCCATGGGAGCTGCAGGTGGAGGGTGGGTGGAGGTGGTGGTGGTGGTGTTGGGAGTAGGGAGGTCGTCGAGAGAGGAGAGGTCGAAGTCAGAAGCATCTAAGAAGAGGAGGTCGTCGAAGCGGAAGGACGTATCTGAGTGGGCCCTTCTGTGGTGGCTCCCTCGGTAAGGTGTCTCCGGCATCTGCTCAATGTCAACCGTCATGGGCTGCTTCCCTCTGAACTTGGTGGGGTCCATTGTTGGACTTAGAGCGGTGGTTTTGGTGGAACTGTGTTGGTTGAGTAAAGAATACAGACAACAGCTCCACTTGAGACGGAGAGGGTTTGTAAAGAGATTTGAGAGACTATGTGCTGTCTACTGTCTATTTTTGCTTTGTTACGCGGTTTCCACAAATAACTTTTTTATTGTGTTTTTTTAACCGCACACTCTCTACGCAGGCTTTCTCTAATCAGAGCACACGGTCACGGTCTCGGTCTCCCTTCCAATAAACTCTACCCTTTTTCGCTTCGTTGTTGCCGTCGTTTCCTTTCCATGTATGATAATTTTTATTCAAGCTCGCTATGCAATGCAGTGTTTTAACTAATTATATACCCGCGTAATTAGATTTTAAAATCTATTTTTTTAAGTTTTTATATAATTTCAAAAAATATTTTTTAAAAACGAATTATTATTTTCTTATACATGCAATTTTTTTACTAAAATATTTCTTTATAGTAACAAGTATTTTGAATTAAAAGTAAAGGCAATTAAAATATCTTTTTTATTAAAATCTCAATAATTTAAAATAAATACGAAAATATGAATCCCTTCAATCTAAACTACATTTTTTTATTAATAGAAACATGTTTTTTTTATTAAAAGCATTGTCTTTTAAATAAAAAAACTTATATTAATAAAATATTGAAAATCATGCCTCCATATTTCATATACTATTAAAAAAATAATTAATCTAATAAAAATATGTAAGATATTTATAATAAAAAAATATTAATCTTATTTTTATTGGATATTTTTTGACACAAATCTTTTTTTTTTTGCATATTAGGCTAATAAATAATAATTAACAGGATTATTGCTAAAATTACAAAAACAAATGCTATGATCAAATTTGAAAACAAAGGTAAAATTGAACCGTATTAATGGAATAATATTTTAAATATAATATTAATTATTTATTTATAGTGAATTTTATCATGACTTATTTTTTACCTTAATTTTTTTTATGTGTTTTGTTCAATTTAATTTTTATTATTTATGTGTGTGTGTGTGTGTGTGTAGAGAGAGAGGGAGAGAGGAGTGAGAGGGTGAAATAAAAAGAAAAGGAGAACAAGGAACTAAATGCAGGATGGATTAAAAAATAATAATGGGAGATTGTGTTAAAAAAAATGCATAGAAAGATGAAGTAAAGTTTATTATTTTTCTAGTTTATGTTTTTTTGTTCTGCAAAGGATCTCATACAATATAAATAGAGGGGGACACCCTGGACGTTAACAAAAAAAAAAAGAAGAGACTCTTGCAAAAAAAAAAAAAAAAAAAACCCTGAAAAGATAGCAAA
>Ga0325411_1006225_pt1 | contig 13136 bp, 9 predicted proteins | sample PopdelMetagenome_13_FD_206181 | JGI IMG/M metagenome (GOLD analysis project Ga0325411, IMG submission 206181) | Populus deltoides microbial communities from Bellville, Georgia, United States - Xylem-PdIQD-R4 | ecosystem: Host-associated > Plants > Phyllosphere > Stem > Wood/Secondary xylem... | reverse complement strand
AAATCCTCACAGAATTGTAAAATTTTATTCAATAGTTTTACTTCGTGTTAGCCTTGAAAACCAAAAACATGCATGCATTTCACGAATACTTCCTCGTTTTTGCAATTGAACTATTGAAGCTTACAGAAATTTGTGTGAAAAGGACTGAGATCTATTGGGCATTCGATTTGCAGCCCATGCATAATGGCTAGACTTCAACACATGCATTTGTATGGGATCTAAATGCAAATCTTGCCAGACTTCCAAGATATGAACATGTGGAAGAAATTCAAGACAAATCTCCCACGATCGGGCAATCAAGAGAGTCTCTTCTGCTAGATAAATAAATAAATAAAAAAATACAACTGCACCAAGATTTTAAGTGTCTAGCCAGTTTCTTCTCGGAAAAAAGGAGAGGAGAACGAGGCCAGTTTAAGGAAGTTCCCAATCCACTTAAATCAATCGAAGACTGCGATAATGTGGTGAAAGCATTAGATGAACCTACGCAAGAGAGTTATTAGCTCTTCTTTTTTCCCTTATTATTGCAGAGAACAACTACATAATGTGATAAAAACAAGCAGCTAAATTGACTAACAATGGTTATCAAGCATTTGTATTCTCTAAAATACAATCTTTTTAATGCTTGAAGTGACTCCTTCCTGAGCTTACTTGAGCCATTGGCATATCTTAACGACATTTTAAGGATGGTAAACTACAACTGCCACACAGATGCAGTAAATTATTACCTCTGCAAAGACTTGTAAAGCACCACAGTCACATACTTGGCTAAGAACCTGTGCGTTGAACCAAGTGCCACCACAGCAGGCCCACTCTTTCCCTTCTGCATGTAGAGATGATTAAGCACGACATGTTGAGGTCTTGACAAAGGAGGCGGTATCTCCATGCAGGATGATGGCACATTGAGCAGTGTCATTTGTAAGTGCGGAGGAACCATTGGTGGCTCCTTCGCAAAATCCTCGTTACTAAGTTGCAAGTTGCTGTAGCTTGACTCTGGAGAATGAGGGGGTTCAAAACCAGATATACTTTCAAGGTCTTCTGGAACAAAGTCCTGACCAAAACATCAAATCGACAATACCAAAAGCTATCAGAAAATACCCATCACCAAGTAGCTATCTATATTTTCCTGCATACTCTTAGTAATGGAACTATGTTCATATGACACTTTACAAGAAGACCATGATAAGAGAGCTATGCTTTTTGAAGTTGATGATAAAATCAAATAGAAAAATTAATATGCATGTGTGACTTAGAAGGAAGCAATGCAAGAAAGATGGCAAGCACAACAACACAAAATTATTCTGAATAAGGATCGAACAAAAATCCTGATTTAAAATTTTATTACTAGATATCATCTCTTCAAGTAGTTTGTCTCTCTAAAAGGTTTACAACTCCCTAAATAAATTTTAAAACTTATATAAATCGATAAGGAAACTCAAAAATAAAGGAAAATTAATAAAAGTCCTAAACAAACTAGAGAAACATCATAAATAAATCTAGAAAAATAATAAAAGAATTTTAAACTAAATAGGAAAAAAAAATCTTAAACCAACTTGAAAAATATAGCAAATCTCGAACAGTAACTTCTAGGCATGAGTGAACGACCTCAATTTCCGATTGCTATGAAATTTTAACTCTATATAAAACAAAACATCTAGAATCTCCTAGTAAAATTTTTGCTCGATTCAACGATCGATAAAAAATTATGCTTAATAACATAAAACTACACATTAGAAAAAAAAAATATTATGCATCAATCTCTCTAGGTTGAAAAGAACTCGTCCTCAAGTTCAAATTGCTCTTGCCTTGATCTCATGGATATCCAGTCAAGAATCTCCAACCCTTTTTCTTTCTTTTTCAAGTATATAATAATTTCAGACATCAACTTCAATCTTGTCATCTTAAAATTTATAAAAGAATCAACAATTGACAAATTATTTCTCTTCCATTTGCTTCTAGAGTAATAAATTACAAACCTTAAACTTACTTCATGAATATGTGTTGTATCCATATAACCCTTGAATATATCTATCTTTATAATAACAATAAACTTGTAATAAAAAAGATCAACATGGTTTGAATCAATAATTTTCTTTCATTGAACACCTTTCATGTTTTCTTTGCACTCAACTTCTAACTTATCAACAAGGGCACCATCAATGACATCACTACCATTACAATTATTATTTATGATATCATCGTTAACATTATCATCATCAAAATAAATATCATAAATTGATGGAGAATATCAATTCATATTTATCTCACCATAAACGGGATCGCCAAAATGTTCACAATATTCATCCCAATCAAGAAGATGTCTCCTTCGCTCATGTTTCTGAAACGGGTTTTCAAAACTAGTCATGGATATGTGATCTCTCCTCTCACAATCCCCCGAACTCCTCGACTCCGTTAATTGACAGGTTAATTTAGCAATTTGTCTTCGCATGTTTTCTATCACCAATTCCTCAACACCTCTTTTCAATTCTATAATGTCTTTGCATGTCTTATTATATCACCAGCTCCTGAACCTTTCTCTCTCGAGGAAGAAACTCCTCTTCCCCACTCAACCTGAACACATTTTGTTGTGTAATCTCTTCCAACCATGGTTATTTAATAGCACACATCAAACAAAATAACTTGAGATTGTAGCACACAACAAACAATAACCTTGATCGTTGAGCTCTAATACCAGCACAAACAGAAGCAACACAAGAAAAACAACAGGCACAAGAACATAAAATTATACTGAATAGGGATCACACAGAAACTCTTATTCAAAATTTTATTACTAGATATTTTCTCTTCAAGTTGTTTGACTTTCTATGAGATTTACAACTCCTTAAATAAACTTAAAAACTTCCTTAAACAAACAAGAAAATAAAGGAAAAGTAATAAAAGTCCTCAACAAACTAGGAAAAAACTTTCTATTTAATTTTTTTAAGAGAATAATAAAAGAGTTCTAAATGAAATAGAAAAAATAAATCATAAAACAACTACGAAAATATAGGAAATTTTGAATGGTAACTTATAGGCATTAATAGAAGACCTTTTCAATTTTTGATTGCCGTGAAATTTTAACCCTATATAAACCAACACCTCTAGAATCTACTAGCAAAATTTCAACCCGATTCAACACTGCTTAATAACATATAACTACGCATTAGAGAAAAATCTCTTGCGTAAATATATGCGTGCATGCATACAAGCATGTGTGTTAAAATCAACGCAGAACATGCTTAACCAAATCATAATGTTAGCAGGACAAAAGGAAAGAAAAAACACTTTAGCTTTGACTTATGTAAAGACTTTAAAAACAATTTTGTTTTTGTAAACAGCTGTTCAAGCAATCACCACTGCACATGCTGGCTTCTTTCTTTTACTTAATCATGCATCACCAAAGAAAGGAAGCCACGATTCAGAATATTCATATTCTACTTCCAAGACACAAAAACAAAAGGAAGCACACAAACGACGTCAAAAAGAGATGGTGGGATAAGCAGTATTAAATTTCGTTTCATCCTAGAAGACAGAGAGATATCACAAATCAGAATTGTGAGACAGAAGGTCCTAAGTTTAAGAATTCCATACTCTTGCCATTATGCAAAAGCAAATATGCTGTTTAGGTATATCTATCCTAGTAAAATATTACAAACACAACATACACTGTTTTGAAGAACAGATCATTAAACCTACATGTAGGCACGAACAGCAATCACATATACCACCTTTTATGAGAATAAACTTATTCCTTTCTTCAGTGAAGGAGAACTGAAACTACGAGTATAATCTGTACTACTACAATTTTGGCAAGCTCCAAATTTTGTTTAAGTTTTAACTAAATACTATCCTTATTTTTCTGTCATTTATGAAGCTCTCAAAAATAGGCACAAATAAAACTGACTTTATGGAGGCAGCAACACAGGAAGATAACCCAAAATTAAGTTAAAGATAGTTTCACCTTATGCATTCATGATAACACTAAGAGAACTGAAAGTAGGCAAGTGTTGCAATGACACTATACCACCCAATTATTAGAATAAACTGCTTCGTTTCTTCAGTGAAAGAAAACTGAAACTAAGAATATAATCTGTATAGATACAATTTTGGCAAGCTCTAAATGTTGTTTAACTTTTGAAGGAAGAAAATTAGCTAAATACTATCCTATTTGTTGATCATTTATGATGCACCCAAAAATAGACAGGAATAAAATGACTGTACAGCTGCGACATTGCAGGAACATAACGTAAAATTATGTTAAAGATAGTTTCACCTTGTGCATTCACAATGACACCAAGATATGCTGGAAGCACATAAAAAGCACGAGGTCAAAAAAGGGTGGCAATATTAAGTAAGGTATCTAATGTTTGAAACACAACCCACAAACTATTGGAAACCTAATTATATTTTATTTGTTTTATTCTCGGTTTTGATCTTCATGCAGATTTACTAGCTTAAATGACTACAGGATTACATTTAAATCAATCTTATCCTAAAGAAATAGAGTGGAAGCAAGTCTGCTTCATGTGAATATGTCAAGGGGAATCTTCATATAAACCTTTCACTCGAGTCTCAGAAATGGTTGCACACTCATAAATATGTTAGTTTGAGACCCATAAATTCATATACATACTTTACCTGCATGCTTTTATACTTCTATCCCAAGCAAACAAATAAACCAAAAAATGTAGCAGCTCTAACGATGGGGATAAATATCTGAAGTCAAATTCTTTCTTCTTACATTTTAAGTGGTAGATACAACATTTTTGGACCTTTAATTGCAGATGGTATCACTGTCTTAGTGAAAAAGAAAATTTTGACTTTTTGAGACCAACTCTGCACTAATTATCAGATAAGAAAAGGAAAAAAGGAGCGAAGGTGTCCATACAGATACAGTTGATTAATTAGAAAGGAAAATTTTTACCAGCATCCCCTTAATTTATTGGAATTATTAAGAAATTATGCTGCAATACCAATGGGACGGGATGAAAGGATTACCTGCAAATCCAAAGTATTGTAAGCATTGCCAGAATCATCTTTGGCCCAGGGCAAGTCAGGGGCATACCTCCATTGTCCATCAACAATAAACCTGTATTGATAAACACCTGATGGCAGAACTTTCATTATAGTGTAGTCTTTTCCTGATCTTTGCAAAGGCATTCTGATCAACAATGTAAATGGGAATATTAGACAGTCAGAAAGTGGATCCTGAAGTTGTTATAAAACAGATGGGGAAAATCTAAAGCATTGAATTTCAACCTTGTTTTCCAGTCATCCCATGATCCCTCAACAGCTACTTCCTTGCCACCATAAGTCCATGTAATCATTGTTGGAATTCCTTGCTCATTACACATTTCTTCATACCCTAAAGAATTTTGCATCCATGAGTGACTTGGAACTTGAATCTCATCAGGTCTTTGCAACGGAACCACCGGGACCTGACAAAGAAAAACATGCAATGAAAAGGTATCAAATAGGGTGTAGATGGAAGCACACACCAGAATAGAAAAAAAGAAAAAAGAAAAAAAAGCACATGACTCAGCTTAATGAAAATATTTTCTAGGACATGAAGCGAAGCATGTTACATGAACATAGCACAAAATATTAAAATGACTTCCAAGCAATGAATATCACCAGATCCAACAAAGTTCAGTTCATAACAAACTTGATCTTGTCAGATTGAAACTAACAGTTCGCTCCCTATTTACATCAAAACAAAAGACATACTTTGTTCCGCATTGACAGCACAAGCTACTTGCCACCAAATTATAACCCACTAACATGTCCACTCCCAAGTAGAATCTCATAGGAAAGAACCCGATGGCTAATGCTATACACATCTTTTAACACAGTTCGCTCCCTATTTACATCAAAACAAAAGACATACTTTGTTCAGCATTGACAGAACAAGCTACTTGCCACCAAATTAGAACCCACTAACATGTCCACTCCCAAGTAGAATCTCATAGGAAAGAACCCGATGGCTAATGCTATACACATCTTTTAACACATTCAAAGTAGGTAAAGCAATTCCCTCTCCGCTGATTCCCACACAAATACAGCCAAGTCAAGACTTTCTAAGCAAATATCAAATTCTCCAGCATCTAAAAGAATCCCACAACAAAGATAATGTGATACCAATCCAGTATCATCTAAAAAATCTTCAAAAACTACCAAAACCGATCAAACTCTCAAAAAATTTGCATCCTTCGAAGCCAGAATCACATTCCAAAACACACCAATTCTACACAATTTAGTTGACTCCTTCATAAAACCTTCGAGAGAATAACAAACAACAGCAACCGAAAACAGAAACAGAAAGGCCGTAAAAAACAAACCTGAGGAGTGAACATAAGAGGTGAGTGAGTAGCTCTTGGGCTATGCGGAGGTGAGTGACCCATCATTTCAGGAGGAGGTGCAGGATATGTAACATGGGACTCATCTGATGCAACCATAACCTCCCTGCTGTTATGGCTTTCTCCTTCACCACCACAACCACTTGATGGACTGATTGCTCCTTCTTCTTCTCTTCCATTCACATTCCCCATTTATTAATAACTTCAACTCACTTACAAATTAATGATCTTTATTAATGTTTTAGCTGTTGTTTATTACAGATTGGATTGTATAAAAATTGAAACTTCATTAAAACCCACCAACTATATACATGAATTAAATTAAGAACAATCCAAAAAGAAGCAATTTTGGGATAGACCCAGATGCCAAAATTGAATAAAGTTTATAACTTTGTTATTTTTGTGTCAAGTAACTAAGGAGTATGCTTTTTTGGGGGGAAAAAGGGGAGGAAGGAAGGAAGGGAAATTTTGGAAAAGATAAAAGGAGAGTGATCTCCAGTGAGTTGGAAAAATGGGTTGAAGTAAAAGGAGGGAGTGGTGGTGGTGGTGGAAGGAAGAGGTGGAAATGGTGGTGGTGGTGGGGCAAATGGGTGATGTGAATGTATCGAATCTAATGTTGTTGTTTTTCTTGAGTGTGTATGCGATGATGGGCACGTCATTATTTGACAAAGTCTTTTTCCTTTAAATTATTGCTCTCTTTATTTTCTTTAAATAGAATTTACTATTTTTTTTTTGAGAGATTTTTGGAAGTTGATATAAGATTCTTTTTTTGGGGTAAATTATGAAGTAATTATGTTCCCATGTATAAAACTTATACTAGCTCGGCAAATTAATCCAAAATATAGTTAATATAGGATTTAATCCAGTTTAGATTGAAGAAAAAATTAAAAAAAAATGATATAATTCAATTCAGTTAAAAATTTGGATTAATTCAATATTATTTAATTTTTTTAATTTTAAATAATATTGTTTTGATCATTTAAGAAAAATTAAGTTAATCATCTTCATCCTTAACTTAAATCTGATCATGAATCAATGAATTTTAAAATTATAGTTATTCCATGTTGAGATTTATAGAGAGAAGGGAAGAGAATCAAGAGATGGGATTTTTTGAAAAACACCTAATTTACTAGTTAAATTTCGAGTACTTAAACTAAATTATTTTCCATCTAATTTTAGATAAAGTGTTGATATCTACACTTATTTATCATAATAATTCTTCTTTTTTTTTCCTTTTTTTTTATATTTAACTTTAGATGATGGCATGGATAATAAATCAACTCCCTACGTTAGTCCAGCCAGTCATAAAAAAGGTAGGAATTTTTTTTTCATGACAACGTATTTAAATGTAAATTAAATAAAATTTTAAAGATACATAATCAAATTGATACAGCTAGAAATGAAAGTAAAGTTGGAATTTTATTCAATTGTAAAATAAAAAACAGTAAAATTTTCATAATTTTTTTAGTTCTAATATAAACAATCTATTTTAAATTGGATTCATGAATTATTATTAAATTTGGATTAGCGTAATAAATCGATTAAAAATTATAATTGATCTACATTTTATAAAAAAATTATAAGAAAAATTAGATTAAAAATCATGAATGACTTGCGATTTAGGAAAACATGGAAAAAATTCATTGGGTTTTTTTTTTAAAAATAATTGTTTTAATTTTATTTTTAAATTGAAATTAAATTATTTAACTCGTAACCCTGCCCTGGACAACATCTATCCTTGTTCGAGGTTTAATAACAAATGGATTCAAGAGATGGGCTTAGTTTCGATCCATGAAAACGGAAATATTACCCGTAAAACCATTGAAAAGCAGCAGAAACCAATATATTAGCACAACGACATCGTTTGCTTCACACCCATTTAGCACTCTCTCCATCCACATCGTACAAGGACCGCCCATGAGACCGAGCTTAAAATTGACAAGACTCTACCTCTCATTCAACAGGGAGACTTCACTGCGGCAATAAATCAAACACCTGAACGAGACTATTCTTTTAACTCGAAAGTCAATACCCACAGACACAAAATCTCGTGAGTAAGCAGTTGATAGCTTTTTCTGTCAGAATTTGTTGCTTTGACGTTAGTGTTTTTAAACATTAGATTTGAAAAAAGAAAAGGGCCTGGAAAGCGTGTGAATTAATATATGTAGGAATCATGTTTGCATGAGATTGGTTCTTGTGTTACTTTCCACTGTGGTTTCCTTGTCAATTTTGAATGTGATATCATGCATTTAACTATGAATAATGTCTTTTTTTCTGAAAGCTGTAAACTTTGAATGATTTGACAGATTTGCTCTTGAGGGTCTTTTCCTGTTCAGGTCTTAGCCACAATGCCAAGGTAGACTTCCCTTTTGTAAAAATTGTGTGTTTTATAGATACTTGATTTCTTTAATCTGGCTAGTAGTGCAAGATGATGAATTATGAGAAGCAAGCAGTAAAAAATTTTTAAAAAATTCTGGGGTTTCTTTTGAATTGTGGATGCTTGTATTTGTTTGTACATGCAGGCCTTAGTGCTTTCTTTTCACTCTAGAAATGTTCCGGTTTACATTTTATTGATTAAAATTAGCTCCTGCTAGCCAGGACGCTACCTGCAATTCTGGTTTGTTGATGTAATGCTTCCCTATTGGTTATACAAGTGTGTTCTTGAATTTTGATTATGGTTCAGCTGTCAATCATGCATATGTGCTGTCTTGGCACTGCTTTTACGTGATTTGATTTACACATTCTGATTTGAGTGACTTATGTTGATTTCCAGCTTGTCTAAAAATGCAAAGCGTGAGAAACTCCATCTTGAGCCACATGGGGCTGAGGGATTCTGCAGAACAATTGCTGTTTGCTCAGAGGGGAAATGTGTTCAAGCAACTTCGTTGGCAGATGTGTACATCAGCAGGAAACAGCCCTGATCAAATCATGGATCGAGTCATTGGACTGGTTAAGAAGTTTGATAAAATCGATGCCAATAAGGTAACTAATTGACGGCTCCCTTGTAATTTTCTTTGTTTTTTTCTGTTTCCTGTCCATTTTATGATTCTTTTCAAATGGACGTCTGACCTTTACTCTTCATTTGATTAAATTTACATGTACTATTAACCTGATTGTTAGGTGACACTTTATGTCAAAACAAAGAGGCTTTTTACTTAATTTCAGCAAACAATCACTTTGTCCGTTGCACATAGGTCAAAAGAGTAATGTTGATTTCATTTGACCTCTGAAAAAGGTTACTGCAGCAGCTGATTTCCAAAAAGATTTGTCCCTGGACAGTTTAGACAGGGTTGAGCTCGTCATGGCTTTTGAGGAAGAATTTTCCTTTGAAATCCCCGAGGAGAAAGCAGATAAACTTACCTGTTGCGCTGATGTTGCGAAATATATAGTTTCTGGAGGTGAACAGAAAATTGTAAATCCTGAGTAGTAGTCAATTTTAGGATTTCCCAAAGGTGAAAGGGTGCTCTTGGACAATTGTCTTGTCTGTTCTTCATGCTTGTTCATTTTTGTGAATCAATAAATACATATAATGGTTTCCAAACCGTTTATATCATACTTTTTCATCGCAGCTTGGGAAAATTTCTGTTATACAATCTTGTTTCTACAATTACAAACACTGCAAGCTTGCAATATTAAAAGATATCATTATTTATCTACATGCTATATAGTTGCCACTCATGTATTTTACGACTGGTAGAAAGGAATTGAACCTTGTTACTCAATGCTGTGACTAAAGCGCCATCTAAGTGAGCCTTGTTCTTGTATTCCAGTCTTATAAACCTGTTATCTAGTACGCAATCTGCTTATCGTTGCTTCCTCTCTGGGTGCATGCTTGTAAAGGTTTAGATGTTACTTGAAGAAATTTGATCTCCCCGGCACTGTAATTACGGATGCCATTCCTAACTGATGATAATTCCAGTGCCTTCTGTTTCCTGGCATGAGCTGGTCTGCATACCGAGTTCTGTGGCAATCTTAGAACCTTAACTGAACATGTTCTTTCCAGGTTCGGAATTCCATGGAGGTGGGAAGGTAGATCAATTAGGAAATCTCCATATTCATCTGTCGACATGGCTTGTGAAGAAGTTGTTTTGCTCCACTTCCCACCAGTGTGGCATTCCACATATACCAAAGCACCTTCAAGAATTTCAACATAATTTTAAGAATTCATGTTCTACCTTTCAAATTTTGTGAGTATCAAAAATAAATCTCTTCTCAATCAGGATTGAATTATTTAGGTGAAATGATCTTGCACTTCATTCAAATGGAATTTTATTTATTTATTCCTAAATTGTCAAAATAAATTCTGAAATGCATTTTCAATCACAATTTATGGTGAGATGTTGCTGTTTATGTGGGCTTCTCCATCTCTCTTCAAGAGCATCTTCCTCGTCAATGTTTAATTAAAATGATTAGCACATCCTAATCACTTGGGCCTTGACTGTGGTGACAGCAAGTAGTGTGTGTTTTAATCCAGGGCTTCTATCTACTCTTATCCAAAGCAGTGCGTAAAATATGGGTGGTTTGGATCATAGTAGTCAAGGTCGGTGGATCTTAGCTTTGTTTCCAGGCATTAATTTATTAAACTTGTGGGGTTAATCGGGTTAAATTACATTAAGCTCGGGTTAAAAGATAAATTAATTAAATTTTGGATTGATCATGATGGTTGGATTTAATAACTATAGAAGACATAAAACTATATATATATATATATATATATATATATAAATGTAAAGGTGTGATTAATTAATTTGTATCAAAGGCAAATTAAATTCCAAACTGAAGGCTTCAAAGAAGAACAATTTTCTATCTTACACGAAAAGTAAAGATTTGGAAGTGCCTAAGGAGGCACAATTAAGCCAGAATTTTTTTCAAATTTTAGCATTCAATTTTTTTCTATATATGGGCTAGAGATTAAATAAGCCAGAAATCATGTTAAATTTGTAGTTTCACCCTTGTTCTGAAGGCTTATAGGGAGTGAAAATAAATAGAAAGAAGATCTGTATTTTGATATTAATGTGTCTTCGTATATTGCTTCATTTTGCAGTTGCCATGATGAGTACTCTTCACCTATATATATAACCCATGATCACACACTCCCTAGTTGTAGCTTCATGCTTAATTAATTTTTCCTTTGATGACAAGTTTGGCTGAAAACTATGTTATTTCTACCCATGATAGGTTGAACGCTAGCTAGTGACCTCTCAAACAATTAAAGATCATTATTCAAAAACTAAGTACGTACAAGATTAACAAGAAACCCTAATACAGTACCAAACCTTATGCAAAACTAGCTAAGAGTGAAGGCTAAGATCATAAGCCTAGATAAGATACTACTTGTACACAAGTAATTACAAGGAAAGAAAGGTCCAAAAATTGTAGGGGGAGGGTTAATTAACAGCTCCAAAATTGTTGAGGGTGTAACTCGACGAAGCATGGAAATTAATTTCCACGAGAGGAAAGCTGAAAAGAAATGGATAACATGGGCTAAAGAAGTGAAGAGTTATCACATCAATATGTTCATGACCAGTTTCTATAATGATCTGTGTTCAAACTTGAAAAGAAACACTTAATGCATGTAATCAGGATATTAAACAAGATCAGTTATCACAATATCAATATGTAATTAATGAGGAACATGAAAAAAACAACCTGATACTGGCCATGCATGGAGTTGAGTTCCACCATTCAAGCAAGCCTCACAAAGAATCGTGCCTGTGACTAGCACGGTTGATAGCTTTTCCTCCCCATAACCAGCCAATTGCACCAACTCTTCTCTATTTGAGAACTCTTGCAATGGGTTCTCTGCTTTGGCCATTGATGCTTGAAAGGTGATGATGAAGATGATGAAGATGGTGGGAATGAAGTTGGTGATCATCGTAAGAATATTGTTGCAGCCGCTAAAGTAGCTCATCCTCTTTGTGTTTGTTGCAAGATTTTCTACTTGTTTTCATAAGATGTGGCATGGAGAAACAATTATAAAGGGAGGATCCTCTTTTGGTTTTATAAGGGGCTTTTGTGTTCATTCCCCCTTGGATTTTTTTCTTATTACAATTTTGCCCTTCAGGAGTTGACTTGGATGGTCAACCAATTTCTCTACTCAATAATATCCATGAATCAAATTCCTTTCTATATGGCCCATATAATTGAGAATAACATTGAGATATATATACAATAATGATGATGAGACAAGGTATTTTTTTAAATTATTAGAAGAATTATTCTAAACTTAGTTTTCATATATCAAAATTAATTAAAAACCTGTTTATTTGTGATTTTTTTTGAAGTTGTGATTCAAATCAACAGCAATATCTCGATTCCTAATATATAAGTATAATAATATTTTTTTATTTTCAAATTAATTAATTAAAATAACTAAGAGATTATTAGTTATGATAATGATTATATTTCATAATTCACTTGATGGTCAAATTATCCGGTGAATAATTTTCATATAGATTTCATTCCTTTATATATATATATATCATGCCTTGGTTGGTTAACTAATTGAATTGAAGAAGTTGAACGTTGACACTTGACCGTCAAAGAAAAGGAGAAGAAAACAAGCTTGAAGATGAAATGAAATGGAAGGGCAAGTGGGTCATACGTACCAGCAAGCATGCATGGCTTCACCAATTGTACAATGGCAGAAGTTGGAAGTTGGAAGGGACGTTGAATGGAGGTTGGTTGCCTACTCTTGTCATCGACGTATTCTCTTTTATAGCTAGGTTAAAGCTTAATTAATTATCTTTTATAGCAAGGTTAAAGATTAATTAATTAATTAAT
>Ga0325411_1006224_pt1 | contig 13137 bp, 4 predicted proteins | sample PopdelMetagenome_13_FD_206181 | JGI IMG/M metagenome (GOLD analysis project Ga0325411, IMG submission 206181) | Populus deltoides microbial communities from Bellville, Georgia, United States - Xylem-PdIQD-R4 | ecosystem: Host-associated > Plants > Phyllosphere > Stem > Wood/Secondary xylem... | reverse complement strand
AAAAGAAAATGGGTTAGAGATAATCTTAATTCTCGAAGCGAAGACTTTTATTTTCTTAATGACCGCCTCTCTCTCAATGAAAGTTTCCAACCTCGTGGGATTACGTTGACCATAGGAACTCTTTTTTTTTTTTCCATTCACGTGAGAATGGAAACTTGATTCCTGTTTTGTTTTTTCTTTTGTATATTTCCAAACCTTTGCTTTCATTGAATTGAGATTTTAAACTGAAATTACCTTTTTAGAGTGTGACATTATACAATAAACCTAAAAAAAAATATATGGTTAATGAATTGTGTTTTTTTTTCCATTAAAATTTAATTTTTTTAATTTAATTTTTTTCATGTGATGTTATGTATTAATGTATATCTTCTTCTCTTTGCATATTTTTACGTTACAAGAAAATAGTTCTACTATTCTTGCTCAAAGTGTTTGATGAAATTTCATGATTGAATTTGAGGTCAATTTAATAAAATAAGATTTAATTTTGATGTGTAAAAATAATTAGAAGAAGAAGAACTGAAATAAAAAAAAAATCACTGAGCTTGTTTCAAATTCATGCAAGAGAGTTTATTTTTGTCCAAAATTTCTCCATGCTTTTTCTATCCCTGTAATTTTATAATTTTATATTTAGATACCAAACTTTATTTATTTTTAGGTTTCACTCCATGAGCTTTGAAAAAGGTGAGAGAAAGTTGTTTAAGATGAGATAGAAAAGAAAAGGTGATCGGTTGGCAATTCCAACTATTAAAAAAAAGTCGATCATGATGTCTTTGGATTCTTCTTAATGAGAGAAGTGTCATTGATGTGTTTTTGAACTTTTATCTTTTTAAAAAAATAGATTGGAGCTTGAGAATTTTTTTTTCCTCTAAAAAAGTCAGAAAAAACACTAAGCTTGTTTCAAATTCATGCAAGAGAGTTTATTTTTTCTTTGATAAAGTCATGGATATTTTTCTCGGATAAAGTCATACATATTTTTTCTTTGGTAAGTTAGATATATTTCTCCTCTAATGAGTCAGAGATATTTTTTATCATAAAAAAAAACATTTTAATCCTCATCTAGATCAAAGGATAAAAATGATAGACTATAAAGACATATTAGATTCTAGAAGAAAGGGTTTTCAATAATCGTTCCCTATGGTACATTTATTTTTAGGGTCTCTCTAAAATATCGTTGTATTTGCTCTCAAAAAATATTTACTTAAATATTAAAGAGTCTTAAAATCCATAAAAAAAAAAATTTTTTTGTAAGTATCAGTCACCTTTCACTAGTTATTTTAGTAAAAAAGAATAAATCAAACTGTTAAAACCAAGAAATAAACTGATGAATTTTTTCATAAACAACTTGAATTTTTTGAAACATATGAAACCACTAAATTAACAGCCAGAAATGCATGGGAATAAACCTCAATAAACTTGTCACTGGATCATGTAAGAATACAATATCAATGAGTCAACAAAGCTATCAAAATAAGGTATTTTAACGGCAGGTCGTTCGTTGGAATGTTTTTATATTGTTTGCAAGTCGTGGTTGCCTGCCATGTCATAGGAATGGCATGGGATGGATTTGGCTTGTAGCTTACGGATCTCTTTACACTTATGTGGCAAAGTAGAGATCTAGAGCTTCTTTCTTCTTTTTGCCATCATCCTCCTATTGGGTGGGGTTAAATATATGATAATTCTTTTATGTTATATTCTGAGTAAAATCATTTAGAGGCTATAATTAATCCTTTATTTTTTTAGTTTTTACTGCTTTGCTTTAAAGCAAGACAATTAAAAATGTAAGAAAAAAAAGTTGGATGAAGATTTTAAAATTATCACCTTAATTTCTAAAAGTGAAAAATAATTTTTATAGAAGTATATTAAAGATATATTAGTTAATTTTTTGTTAAGAAAAAAAGCATGGAAAGTAATGATCACTTTGAATTAACTACATTTATAACTTTCCAAATCTCTAGAAGACTATGAACATTATTATTATTATTATTATTATTATTATTATTAATAATGTGAGTGTTTGGAATAATTTATGCGTATTTCAATTAATTTCACGGGTCTTAAAATTAACTATGATATAAGTTTTTAGTAGCCCTGAGATTTATGAGACTCGAACTAGTAATTTTTAAAAAATAAATTCAATGTCGGATTAGTTGATCTATACCTAAAAGATGATGAATATTATTTTTTTAGATTGCACCAGCTCTTAGTTCGTTTAATTCAAGATTTTATATGACTTTTCCAGTTAAATTCATTCTCCATACAGGACAATTGGTGGCTATTAAAGCCAGTTCTCTGCTGTTGCAAAACACTAGCCAGACCAATTCAAGCAACTATTTGTTAATAAGCCAAGTGTTTGATTTTTATGAGGGGTATAAAAGTATAGTAATGATTTTTTAAAAAATAAATTTTTTAAAAATATTAAAATAATATATTTTTTATTTTTTTAAAATTAATTTAAATCCATCAGCTTAAGTAATTTATTTAGTTTCTTGAAGAAAATAATTATTTTAAAAAATATATCTTTAAGGATAATTTTAAATCAAACAATACAAAAATAAATTATCAAACAGTGACTCCAGCAAAAGTATAAGAAAATTAAATCCCCGGATTTTATTATAAATATGTGCCTAATTATAATTACAATTATGTGATAAAAATAGTAATTCCTTCAACATAAAAAATCAAGTAAGAATTTTCTCAATAAATTATAATATCTTATAGACAAATCAAAACAGGAAAAGGAAAGGAAAGAAGGAGGAACAGGAATTTCCATTTGATTCTCAATTTCCGAGCCAACCAAACACGACTCAGAAGGAATTTATTACCCGAGAAAATCTAACCCAAATTGAATTATACAAAATCTAACCAGAATTTCATTTAACTGAGAGCAAATATTGCTATCTAACCTAAGCAGCGCAGGCACAGGATATTAGGTTTGAAAGAGTCAAATTAGAAACCAAAAATCTAAGAGGGACAAAAGTTAAAATTTATTAATTTTAGAGCTAAAATTTATAATTGTGTGAGATAAAAAAAAAAAATCTGCAGGGCCAGCCACCAGCCACCAGCCACCCCCTACCTCCGCCCTTAAACCTGGGTATTACAATGAACATGCACATACTACAGGATTTCTCTCCAAGCTCATGATCTACAATTTAGGTCCCTTTTTTGTGCTTGTTGAATATATATATATATAATGTTTGGAGGGAAAAAAAATCAATTGTATTGGAAGTTGGAAAAACTCACAATCATATTAACAATTCGGGCATGTCCAGCTTGCAATAAAAGTTTAAGAATAGAATACGAATAGAATTTTTCTATTAAATTCACGTGAGTATTATATTTAATTTTTAAGAATAAAAACTTTGAATTTTGTTTTTTTAAAATTAATTTTTTTATATTTTTTAATCGTTTTGATATATTAATATTAAAAATAATTTTTTTAAAAAAATTATTATTTTAATATATTTTTAAATAAAAAACAACAACGACTATTACCATACACAACTCGTGAAATTGTAAAAACAACAGAAGTTTCTAACATGATTGAAAAAAAAACAAGACAATCTATTTAACCCCTGTTAAAGTACTTACAACAAATCAAAAGAAGGGAAAGGAAGTTAAACTTGATTCTCAATCTATGAGCCAAGCGAAAGAATCTAAGATACTATAAGCTAGAGAATCTAGCTGAACTTGAACTTGTCATCACCCATTAACCACATAAAGCAACGAAATGGTTGCATGGAAAAACAAAACAAATAGTTACTGCTGCTGAATAGTGAATACCGACGCTGCCACGCGCAGGTAATAATACACTGCCTTTCACAGAACCTGTAGCAATCGAAACAGTATACAAAACAAAAACAACAACTGATGATGAATCAAAGAAAGTGAAGGCAACGGTAGTGCATAATTATCATACAGATTTTTTCTGCAAAAAAAAACAAAAAAGAAAGAAAGAAAGAAAGAAGAAGAAGAAGCCACCTCTAGGAGAGATCTCGAATTATTTTTCTTTCATTTGATTTGTTTGGTGTTTTCTTGTTGGGTTTGACAGGCTCGAAAAAGATACGGGAGAAGAAGCAAGTGAAATGAGGTGCGCGCCCCCTCCAAAAAAAGTCTAAACCCCACACCACTAAATCACTCTTTTGTTTGTTTCCTTTTCGTTTATCCTCTTCCTTGTGTTTTTGTAATATTCTACACCTCTCTTATTTATCTCTTCATTTCCACCCCCGTCTTTGTTTCCTCTTCCTTTGTTAATTTTTCTTTATGCTGTTTTCAGCGCAACAGTACCTGCTCCATTGCTTGCTATATCTTTGTGTGTCGTTGGGTTTTGTTTTGAGATTTGGGGTTTGCTTACTAATTTTATTTTATTTCTTAATGTTTTCACTTGTTGGGTGCTATAATTGGGATCTGTGCTTTTGGATGATGAACTAATAATGGTTTTTTTTTTTTTTTCAATATCTTGACATGTTATCCTTGGATGGGATTTAGGATGTTGCCAGAAGGTTTTTGAGAGATGGTAACTGTTTGGTTTTGAGTTAAGCTGTGGCGTTAAAATGGAGATTTTGAGTGAAGAAGCGGATCAATTCTTCGACACTCGTGAGGATTGTCCCTCTGTATCTGATCCAGGCTCTGACTCCCCTGAAAATTTGGATTCTGATTTTGGGGTTATTGGTTCCTTGCCTGGTGGTATTGGTTATGAGGTTTGGATCAAGAATCCAGGCTGTATTCGTGAAAGGCGCAATAAATTTTTAAAATGGATGGGTTTGGATGTGGATCAAGCGGGGGAGGGTGATCCTGGCAATACGTCTTCCAATGAAGTGGAAGTTGAGACAGATAGGATTATGGAACACAGCGATGCAGTTCTAAGATCATACAGTTTAGATGATGGACTCTCATCGAGTCAGTCTTCCATGTCGAGTTGGTCCAATGATGCCCAAGAGTTGTTAGATGGGGCATTGGAGGAGAATTTTGTGTGTAGGATCAGGAATTTGGATAACGGGACAGAGTTTATTCTGGATGAACTTCGGCAGGATGGCATGTCAGGGAGAATTCGTGAAGTTGGTTCAAATCGGTTACTTACTGTTGCTGAGTTTGAGAGGAGTCTTGGGTTTTCCCATTTGGTTCAGCAAGTGATGCGAAGAGAAGTTGAAGATGTGCCCAATTTGGGGCTGCCAAGAAAGCAGGTAAAGATGGGATGGTTGAGGAGATTAGGTGCTGTCTCTTGCATCGTTGACAGGCAAGTGGAAGCTGGCGGTAATGGTCCTTATCCTGTTGCAGGGGCTAGGAATCAGATAGTTAGGGTTAAATCTTATAAGAAGCGGTCCAAGGAATTCTCTGCCCTTTGCATGAGACAAGATATTCCAGCTCACGAGGGTTCAATATTGACAATGAAGTTCAGTCCTGATGGTCAGTACCTTGCGAGTGCAGGTGAAGATGGAGTTGTGCGTGTATGGCAGGTGATGGAAAAAGAGAGATCAGATGAGTTTGGCACCCTTGATATTCATTCTTCCAATGCCCACTTCACGGTTAATGATCTTTCTGTAGCTCCCCTTAAGGTGGATAGAGAGAAAAAGGGTAAATTCAAGAGTATGCTAACATCAGACTCGGCTTGTGTCATTTTTCCTCAGAAAGTATTTCAAATATCGGACAAACCAATCCATGAGTTTTTTGGGCACTGTGGAGAGGTCTTGGACCTCTCATGGTCAAAGGACAAGGTAAGCAGTTACTCGACAGCAGTTGTTTTTCTTGTTTGACAAATAAATTATGTTTCTGATTGTCCCATTACCTTTGCAGTATCTCCTTTCATCCTCAGTTGATAAAACTGTTCGCTTGTGGAAAGTGGGAAGCAACAAATGCCTACAAGTTTTCTTCCATAATGATTATGGTGTGCTCTTCTGCATGCTGGTCATTCTCCAATAAATTTTTTGTCTTGATAATTGTTACGAGTAGTTAATGTTGGTGGATCAGTTCAGGCACTTTTGATTTGTTTATATTCTAATTGCTTGTCTCTGTGCTACATGTAATACAGTTACCTGCGTCCAGTTTAATCCTGTGGATGAAAATTACTTCATCAGTGGTTCCATAGATGGGAAAGTACGCATCTGGGCAATTCCTGGTTGTCAAGTTGTTGGCTGGACTGATATAAATGAAATTGTCACGGCTGTGTGTTATTGTCCTGATGGAAAGGTTTGTGGATGACCTCCTTTTTCTGCTCCTAAATGTGATTCACATGTTAAATTCTTAGAGCACTCTCTTTTTTGTGCAGGGTGGAATCGTTGGCTCCATGAATGGCAATTGCCGCTTTTATGATGCAGCAGGTTATTTTTTTTAATTCCAAAATATGAATACAGAAAAGAATTGGAATATATTGCAGTCATTGTCGTAGTGCACGAGTACTGTGCTGTGGTTTGCTTCTCCTGCATGTGTGAGTCATGAAATAAGTTTTCTGTTTCTACACTGATAAAGAATCTTGTTAAAAATATCCTGCTCATTCTTTTGGTTGGGCAATTGGTTTGCCTGTCACTTTTGGGAAATAGAAAGAAGAATTTAATTGAATGCACGAATTTAACATCTGTGGCTTAGCATTATGAACTTTTCACACTGTCATGCTTGATGCACCTCCTGAGTTCAGAACAAAGACTTTTACTTTGAATAGATTGCAGGTATTTCGTTGTATTTTCATTCTGTCTTGCATATTAGGACGCCATCATGCTTCACCACTACTGCTTTCCTCCACTTGCTTTTGGTCTGATATGGATGTCCTTTGCAAGAGACAATGCTTGTTAATCTATTGATACTCATTGGATTAAGCAAAGGAATATTGGAGCAATTATTTTGGTAGGATCGATTTGTTTTCCTCTATATAAATATATACATATACCTGATCAGTAATCAGATAGCTTTGTGTTTTCTTCCCTCACAACAAATGCTGGAGTTTGTGGCGCACTTAACCTAGGGGTGAAAATTTGTTCCATTGTAGACTTCCATACCCCAGTTAATGTCTATGAAACCCATCGTAGATTCACGTTGCAAAATTGATTTTTATGCCATAATACTATGATGCAGGACGGTTGCTTTGGTGCTAACTAGTGTATTTTGCATGGATCAGATAATCGTCTGCAGCAGTATTCACAAATATGCTTGCAGGGCAAGAAGAAGTCACCATTCAAGAGGATAACTGGCTTTCAGGTGATGATTTTTATATCTGCTAATTTTCCTTTTCCATCTTATTGTATGTCGTTTGGCTTCATTCTTATGCTAAATGTATAATGTTAGCTTTTCTTATCCGCAGTTTTCTCCAAGTGACCCGACCAGGTTAATGGTCACTTCTGCTGATTCCCAAGTTCGAATACTCCATGGAGCTGATGTGATATGCAAATATCGAGGTGTGCACATCTTAGTTTTATGTTGTTGGTAATTATGGTAACAATACATTCAGTTTTCAGAAATAGCTATTTCTTCCCTCAAATCTAGTGTCTTTTGTGCAGGCCTCCGTAATGCAGGAAGCCAAATATCTGCATCATTCACGTCAGATGGGATGCATATTGTTTCAGCAAGTGAGGATTCTTATGTCTATATCTGGAATAATATTAGCCAGGATGGGCCTGTGGCTCAGGAGAAGAAGAGCAAATGGTCTTGCGAGCGTTTCTTCTCAAACAATGTGTCAGTGGCTATACCCTGGTGTGGGATGACTTCTATGGATTGTAGCTCCTCAACTGTCACTGGAAAATCCCCATCCTCCATTAACTCAGGGCCGTGTAGTGAAAAAAGTGTGTTGCTGCAATCTGAGTTGGTTGAGAGTTCACAATGGAAATTGCCATTCTCTTCCCCTGAAAATTTATCACTCAGCCACGGATTTTTCTCTCACTCTTTGCCCAAGGGTTCTGCAACATGGCCAGAGGAAAATCTTCCTGCAAGCTCATTGGTTGTATCATCTGCAATGTGCAAATCGCAGTACAAGTTCTTGAAGATGTCATGCCAGGGCATGCATGGCTCCCCTCATGCATGGGGTTTGGTGATTGTAACAGCTGGATGGGATGGGCGAATCAGATCATTCCAGAATTATGGATTACCAGTTCACCTTTAAATAGAGAGAGGTTCAGCACATTATCGTCCAAAAAACAGTGGTTGAATTTGCATGTGATTGCACGCAGCCTTGACACCTGAGGTATCGAGGGAACAGAACTTGACATGCATCGATAGCCGCCCGGAGATGTCTACTTTACAGGCACCAGTGATGGTTGAGAAGTGATAGCAACCTCAGTTGTCTGGTCGGATAGCCAAGATTCCTCGGTGTATGACAATTGAATCTAATCTCAACATTTTTGTGCTGTACAGGATTTGCTTTCCAGGGTATAATATATCATTCATTCATTAATTTATTTATTTATTTAGCAGCCCAGGTACCGCTTACGCGATCAGAACAGTAGAGCTTGTAAGATGGGTTAATAATTAAGAAAGGCTCTGTTGGGAGTTCCCTTTTTCCGAAGAAGGGTGGCATTATTGGTTGGGAGATCGATGCCTCTGAATTCCTTGGTGGGGATTCTTGCCTTTTATGATTTGTTAGGTGTTCGAGTACACCTGGCTTCTTTGCCGGTGCATTAACCGTTTTTGGACCTTTCTGGTGGGCCCCTGACATTTTGTAGGGGATTGACGTCACCTCAAGTGCGTTCATTAGTCTCTTTCCATGGTAGCGCCATGTTTGGATATCTGATAGACCAAAGTAAGAAGCCGCCTTTGCTTTGGGAGTATCCTTGATCGGGAGCTGCTGGAAAATAGCCTTTAAGCCCTAGCAGTGATGATGGTAGGCCCTAATTGCATCAATTTTCATCTAATATTTTTGGTGTGCGAGCTTTTCCATTGCAAAGGTTCATGGCAACACATAAAAAAGAACGATATATATATATAAGCACACACGAAACGTTAAAGAACTGCCCTGTTCAGTTGTCAAGTACATATCTGTCTTCATGTTAATGGGAGATTCTTCCTAATGACTTGAAAGAAATCAAAATGCCTGAGATTATGACATGAGTGAATTTATCAAACTGTAAGATGTTCCAGAAGTGCCTCATGAAAATTGACAAACACCAATTGTACGCAGGGACATCGTAACCAAAGATCAAAACTCAAGATATAATTTATTATTAAAAGAATTATTTATTTAAAATAAAATAATATTATATTATTCTATATATAAACAAATATTTTACAGGGGTCAGGTCCCTGCTTGCTTCCCCTAGTTCCACCCCTGATCGTAACCAATAATCTTGGCAGTTATCAAGCTTTAAAACCAAAGAAGAGAGTACAATATTTTTATGGACCCTCTCCTTGACGTGAGGTAGTTCCTCTGGTAGCCATGCTGAAATCTTTTCTGCTCCCTTGTATGAAAATGGGGATATTATTGCTTGTTCAACTACAGACTGTTGCCTAGAGCACAAATTGCTTCTGATAGTGGCTGGATTGGACCGACCTATGGACCTTCTCGATTAACATCTCATCACAGGCCAGGAAACTACTACGAGCTTGATCCAAGCCACCAACAGTTGCGTCCAGTCCAACTGAGCATTCGGTCCTTCCCATAAATCTCGCTATCAACTTTTATATTTTCTAAGAGCCTCCACATTCTGCCCCGGTTCACCAGAAAATATATTACCATGTGTATTGCTCTGAAGCATATTTATTAAGAAATGACACGAGTAAAGATACGAGATTAAGATGAAACAAGCGGTAAAAAGAGATGGTTTTTTTTTAAAATATGGGTTAAATGTATACTTTTGTCCTCTAACTTTTTAAATTATAGCTTTTTATATTCCTTAATAATTTATGAAATTCAATTTTTATCACAAACTTTTTTTTTTATTTTTTTATCCTTGATCTAAAAAATGAAAGAGAAAGTGGTCGGCATCCAGTGATAGATACAGAGTCTCCTTTGAAAATGATTTCGACAACGAAAACAGGTGGTTTTTGTGTAAATTAGTTTTTTTTATGAGAAAAATTTATACAAGATTTTTTTTTTCATTTAAAATTGCATGAAATGGTAGATCTGAACCCAAAAAGAATTTTTGTTTCTAGTTAATTATGGGTTTTTAAGCCAATTTCTAAGTTGTTAGAGACTATGAATATGTTTTAGAAAGTGTTTATGATGTTTTATTTTTCTTTTTCGCGTCGAAATATGGTTGAAAAAAAGTTTTTTTAGTCTAAAATAGACCAACCCGATTTTTTAACGACCGAATGTTGCTAGAATTGAGGTGGTACAGACAAGGTAAGTAACACGTCGCCTACTATTTTTTTTTAAAGCATTAAGAAAATGAAAAAAAATGCCCAAACAGGTAGGTAGGATGCTTTAGGCTCACGTGCCTAGGCATCTTGGGTTTTTTTTCTGAAGGCCCAAGAGCTTTGGGCCTTTCTAGTCCAAGAAACTACACCTTTTTAGTTTTTATTTTTTATTTTTTTTATCAGTATTTTTATTTCTATTTATTAATTTTACCTGAAAAAAAAAAGGCAAAGGAGAGAAAATCTAACAGAATAATTTAAAAAAACCCAACAGCCTAGGTGAATGCACAGGAAAGACAAAGAAAAATTTTGTAAAGCACAAATATAAATACGAGAGATTGGCTTTAAAAAAAATACGTGGAAGCTGTCGCAACAATCAGAATTGTTGTCATGGGAAGAAGCACTTGCAAGTGTTTTTTTTTTTTTTTGGTGTTGTTAAAGTCATAATAATAATAATAATAATAATAATAATAATAAATCATATTGAAAACCAACACAACCACATATTACATGCCATTCAAACGAAAGACATGGACATGAGCAGTGTACACCCATGCAGAGAAAAAGAAAAGGAAGAAAAATATCACAAAGCATAAATATAAATGAAGGTTATTAAAAATAAAAATAAAAATAGCATAAACAATTATTTTAAGAAAGCCTAGTTGAAAACCAAACCAAGATAGCCCACCTATTATAGTTTCCTTTTAACCCATACGGTCCCGTTGCCTTGAAGCACCAAAGCCACTTCAATAAGAGAACGGCGCGCCTAGAAGCCGGCTTGCAAGCAGGAAAAATGGTCATAAAACCCGAGCCACGCTGATCCCGTGGGTTCAGCAAATATGAAGAAAAAGCGCGTGAAAATACAGGACGAGAGAAATTCACCCCATGCCAGCATCTCTGGTTCTCTTTTTAATTATGTACTTGTGAACTGTGAACTCGCTCACATGCTAAAGCAACTTTAAAAAAAAAAAAAAAAAAGTTATTTCAGCTAATTTTTAACTAAAAAAGTAAGGATGTAATGCTCTAACATGACGATGTCTGGCTAATCTCTTGATTTTTCATTGAAACTACGAAAAAAGTACTTTTTTCTTTTTTCCAACATGTCTATGTCTGGCTAATCTCAATCACTTTGGTTCCTCGTGAGCAGCCAGCAACGGCAGTACTTCAGAGAAAAGCAGGGAAAAAAAAATCTAATCAGAAAGAAGGTCTGACGAATCCCGATCAAATTGGTTGAGCAGCCAGCACTGGCAGTACTTTAGAAAAAAGAAGAACAAAATCTAATCAGAAAGAAATCGACAGAGAAAGACAGGTGATGTGATCCGATTAAACGGCAGGACAAGAATCTAATCACAAGTAGTTTCGTTGTGTCTGTTCGTGCCCAATTCGTGTTTGAGATTAGATGAAGCGCAGACCCAGTCTACGAGAAAATATTTAGTGCCCATGCTTGCATGGGAAAGAATTTCACTAGAGCCACTGGACATTCTTACAAGAAACACCTAATTAATTGAACCACTAACTACAAATCTTAAGCTCAAGGTCCCAAAATTCAACTACCCCACGTTCATCCACTCGGGACGAAGCATGAGGCAGCTGGTGGAGCCAAGGCCCTGGGAATAAAGTTAAAAATCCTTTCAACTGGGTGTCCTTAATTCCAAGAATTTTCAGTAAATTAATTGTACATAATAATTCTCTTAAAGTAATGAGTCGCGCACTTGCCCTTCAACATCAAATTATCCCATCTACGACAAAAAAAAAACATATTTATAGAATTTTGCCCATGTATATATTACTACTATAAGCCCAGATTAAAGGGGAGGCGGCTTCGACCATCCTTGCCATTTGCCTTGTGGAGTAGAATTTTGCAAGAGAAATGAGAATAGAAAATTAATAAAGTTTTATTACGAGGCCTGTTGAGAGAAATTAATGTTCTTAAATACGGGATATTGTTGAATTTGTGATATTAACTAGCACATGTTCTTCGTGTACGAAGAACATGAAATCTAGACCATAGTTCACTTATAGAGTAATTAAATGGTTGTTTAATCCTTGTGTTCTTAGTAAAATAATTAATTAATCTTATTTGTATGAAAAACTTTATATTGAATCTTTTTATTCTTATATTAGTCTATATAACTTAGTGTTATAATTTTATCAGATTTTTAATGATACTTTTATTACTCTATTCATTTTTAGTCCAGATTTTAAATTTCATCAACTACCGATAAAATAAAATAAATGAATATAATTTAAAAAAATATTTAAGAGAGAGTTGACTGTACTCAACTTTGATCAAAGAACTAATTTATGATTTCCGAAACCCAAAAACTAACTAACGAATTCATAAAAGCACGAAGACTAAAGTATAATTCGCTGTTATTTAAAATACTGGATTCCAGCACCGATGAGAATGTGCGTCATCATACATTATTTTTTATTATTACCTTTTTCTTTTTGTCCACAAACTCACAATGATTTATTTATGATACTTCGATTTAACGTTTGCATCAACATTAGCATGTTTGTAACTTTCATACGCTGTTTATTAAAATGTTTTTTATTTAAAATATATTAAAATAATTTTTATATCAGCACAAAACAATCCAAAATTAATTAAAAAGTTAATAAAAAATTAAATTGAAAAAAATTCAAACTTTGTAAAAAGCGTGGTTAATTGGACCGCGAAGACAAACAGTCTCTTAGAAGTCAACTAGATGATTGCCCCGTGCGCTGGGCCGCGGGTTAAATTAATTTTTCTTAAATTTAAAAAAAATGTTCGATTAACATTTTTTTAGTAGAAAAAAAATTTAAATCATGTGGAGGTTGACTCGAATTGATCCGTTTCAACTTGATAGGTTTAAAGACAATCTG
>Ga0325411_1006222_pt1 | contig 13137 bp, 9 predicted proteins | sample PopdelMetagenome_13_FD_206181 | JGI IMG/M metagenome (GOLD analysis project Ga0325411, IMG submission 206181) | Populus deltoides microbial communities from Bellville, Georgia, United States - Xylem-PdIQD-R4 | ecosystem: Host-associated > Plants > Phyllosphere > Stem > Wood/Secondary xylem... | reverse complement strand
CTACTCTATCCAATATTATTGTTCCATCATGTTACTCACAGGCTGTCCAGCATGAGTGTTGGCAAACCGCCATGCAGGAAGAACTTTGTGCGCTTCAGGATAATCATACATGGGATCTTGTTTCATGTCCTCTATCAGTTAAACTCATTGGGTGTAAATGGGTATATTCCATAAAGCTTCGCTCTGATGGCACTCTAGACCGCTATAAAGCTCGATTGGTTGTTCTGGGGAATCGACAAGAATATGGGGTGGATTATGAAAAGACTTTTGCCCCCGTAGCCAAAATGACTACTGTGCACACTATTATTGCCATTGCTGCTTCACAGGGTTGGCCACTTCATCAAATGGACGTCAAAAATACGTTTCTTCACGGTGATCTCAAAGAGGATATTTATATGGCACCTCCACCGGGTTTGGTTTCATCTTCTAAATCGGTTGTTTGTAAATTGAAGCGGTCTTTGTATGGTTTGAAACAAGCTCCTCGAGCATGATTTGACAAGTTTCGCACTACCTTGCTTCACTTCTCTTTTGTGCAAAGCAAATATGATTCTTCATTATTTCTTTGCACAACATCTACTGGGTATGTTTTCCTACTTGTTTATGTCGATGACATTGTCATTACAGGCACTGATTCGACATTGATTAGCAGACTTTAGCAACATCTTCGGGATTCTTTTCATATGAAGGACCTTGGTTCTCTCACTTACTTCTTGGGTTTGGAGGTTCATTCTTCCCCTTCTGGTATTTATGTGCACCAACAGAAATACACTCATGATTTGATTGCTTTGGCCGGTCTTCAAGCTTCTTCTCCAGTGGATACTCCTTTGGAGGTGAATGTTAAGTTTCAAAGTGATGATGGGGATCTTCTTCCTAATCCATCTTTGTATCGACAACTTGTTGGCAGCTTGAATTATCTTACTATTACTCGACCTGATATCTCCTTTGCAGTTCAGCAAGTCAGTCAATTTATGCAATCTCCTCGTCATCTACACTTAGCAGCAGTCCGTCGCATCATTCGATATCTACTTGGTTCTTCTAACCGTGGTCTATTCTACCCAGCTGGATCTCTTATTAGTCTTGTTGCATACAGTGATGCCGATTGGGCTGGTTGTCCTGATACCAGACGCTCTATTACAGGTTGGTGTATGTGTCTTGGTGATTCCTTGATTTCTTGGAAAAGTAAGAAACAAGATGGAGTCTCCAAATCCTCGACCGAATCTGAATATCGCGCCATGTCCGCTGCCTGCTCAGAAATTGTTTGGCTTCGTGGCCTGCTTGCCGAGATGGGATTTCACCAGACTACTACTACTCTCCTCCATGCAGACAACACGAGTGCTATTCAGATTGCTACGAATCCCGTCTTCCATGAGCGCACCAAACATATTGAAGTGGATTGTCACTCTATCCGCGAAGCTGTCGATGCTCATGTTATTTCTCTTCCACATATCTCCACCGATCTCCAGATTGCTGACGTGTTCACCAAATCCATGACTCGACAACGACATCAGTTTTTGGTTGGCAAATTGATGCTTATTAATCATCCAGCATCAATTTGAGGGGGGATGTTAGTATAGACAGTAGTTGTTATTGATAGAAATACAATTGAAATAGGAGTGTAATTATAGGATAAGTATCTTCCTATAATTTAGGCTTCAATTATAGAAATGTGATGTAAATCAGGATTGATGTAAATCATGATTCCTTTCTATTTAAGGAACGGGACTCTCATGTAAAGGAATTCATTCAGCCAATTTGACATCTTTTTGGTTCTTTTCTCCCTTTTCAATTGCTTTTATAGTGTTGTTACTGTTTTGGTTTTTCCTTGTTCCTTTTTCTTTTTTTGTTTTTCAGCGTCTTCTATTTTGTTGTCATTTGTTACCATCTACTGTTTTGGCTGTGCTTTGTCCAATAAAAAACTTCAGTGTGGTCGTGTTATCATGTTCCTAGCGTTTTAAGGATTGCCTCAATTAAGGATGACCCCGACATGCCCTGATTACCCAAGGTGAGATTTAACCAGCAACAATCATACCCCAACGTTTGAGGCAGGGGATCATGTGTGATCTTATGCATAACTTTCTTCCCCATTTTACATGAATTTCATTGAAATTCTTGTGGCTAGCCTTTCAATAGTATTGCACCGGTGTTGGATTTGAGTGTTTATCATGTTGAACTAAGAGGCTGGCAATTATTTGAATCATGGGACCACTGACTAAAAACTTGATGAAAATTCCCAATTCCAGTCATAGCTTTCTTTCTGGCTTTAAAAATTTCATGGCTGGTGATTGTGATGTCAAACATAGGAGGTTCCACTTTGCTAGGTTCCCATAATACATGTCGGTGATGCTCACATGTTCAGTCACATGCATGAAATTTTCAGATCTCTTTTGACATATACAGCAACCACAGTAAAACTATCAGCCACACTACCTACATTTCTACACTTATGCATGCATGCCGATGGGGTTAATACTTTGCTAGCTTTTTTTCAGGTTTCCCTTCAATTGAATTATAGAGTTCAATGCATATTTATGGATGTGGAGCTTGAGGAAATTTCTCTAATCAACAAAAAGCCAAACATTGACTTAAGAATTCAGCATTTTGATTTAGAAAAAACGTTCCATACATCACAGAATTTGACATTTTGCTTTAAAGCATGGAGTTCACATTTACTTAGATTTACTTTGGGATAGAACCTCAGTTGAAGGACATGTTAGGTCTTTGATTGGTTCCATTCTCTTATTTTTTTTCAATTGATAATTCAGCTGATTTAATCATTGAAGATGGTTCTGTCGGTTTGAGAGAGCCACGGTCAATGACTTACAGAATTTGTCAGATGGTGTTACGTTGTCTTTGGCATCTTGAGAATGAGAAGACAGAGTTCCTTTTTTTGATATACTATGATGTGTAAGGTCAGCAAGCATGTGGAAATAGAAAACAGATGATATTAATTTGTTTAGTTGTTGAGGTCGTCTGTTTGCTTCTTTTGTTGGATCCTATTCATATTTACTTCCAGGTTGCTTTTTTCTCTTTTGTTGGCTGGAGGATATCATCGTCTGTTTTTTATATTTGTCATGCCTGTATCTAGCATGTGCATGCGGACTTCAAACTTAATAGATGCAGCATTTTCAATTCTTCTTCAAGCTAAGGCTTTTTTTAGTCAGTTCTCTGATTTTCTTATTTGCGTTGTCTGGTTTGGTTGTCCTGCTTTTGTGCCTATTCTTTGTTCTTTATTATTTTGCAATTCTGCCTGGCAGACGATGTTGGGTTTATGGTGTTTTTCCTACTGATTTGGTGTCTTGCTTGTTTGGTTCTTTACGATTCAAGTCTCTCATGCATCTTTCAATCAAGAGCATGCAACCATGGAAAAAAATGTATAATTCTGTTATTCGCGCAGCAAAGAAAAATTGCCATGTACAAGCTTTGATTGTTATTTGATTTTGTTTTCGTTGTTTTGGTTATGTGTTAACTCTTTATATTTTTATTATAATTTAATTTTTAAATTTAAAAAAAAATAAATGAAAAATAATTTGAAAATTAAATCAAAACAACATAAATTAAAAGTTTAAGAACTAGGATGAATTATAAATTTAAACTAATAAGGATGAATTATAAATTTGAAATTCAATTTGTTACTAATTTGATGTTATGCTACCAACGGTGAAAGTAGGGCCTGGCTCTAAGGTTTACAGTTGATGGAAGAGGCTGTTTAAAAATCAATTAATATTTTAATTCTCTAGAAAATTGGAGTACAAAAAAGAAAACTTGAACTTTCTGTTCGAATGTAATATTTCTCTATCAAGAAATTTTTAAATGTAGCTTTTTAATTTTTTTTAATTTGTGTTGAATTTGAAAAATACTTCTAAGAAGTACTCCACAGTTTTTAAATACAAGTTTTTTTTCTTCTTTTTTTCTATTTTTTACTTTAAGAAAAAAAACATGAACAATATAATTTTCTCCTTTATATACAAGCATTTTTTAACAATGTAAAAGATTAATTTATATATATATAGTGTTTACTATAAATTTAATTTTTATTATAAATCTAATCTAATGATTTTTTAAGTTAATAATATAAATATTTAATGATAATTTTTAATTTGAATAAAATAAAATAAAATAAATATTCTATAATTAGATTATCACAAATACAAAAATATTAAAATAATAATTATAAATTATGATTTTGCTTTTGCATTTGCTTTTTTATATATAAAAACTACTTGTATTCTTGGTTTTTTTTTTTGGAAAAATACATTTTCGTTGACAAAAATGAGCACGTTTTTTAATTTTTCATTAGAAAAATAAAACTAAAAAAGAGTTGTTTTCTATTTTTGAACACCCCTTAATCCCTTCATGCTACTATTACAGTTGTTAAATCTAATTTGACTTGACAGCTTGGCTAAGATACAAAAGCAAACCCAGGTTGGTTCTTAGTTATACTGAACAAGATATTAGCCTGTTAAATTCATTTGACATGGCTTGTTTTTTTAGTAATTTTGGTTGATTCTGTCGTATCCAATTCTAAACCAATTGGGTCAATATTTTATAAATAAAAAAAGTTTTTGTTTTAATAAAAATTGTTGATTCATAGGTTGATCCAATGATTTTGTCACAAGTGCACATCGTGGCTAACCATCTAGGTGGTAGCCCAGTGGTAAGAGCTTGAGACCAAGAGGTTTGCTCCCTCTATGGTCTCAGGTTCGAGCCCTGTGGTTGCTCATATGATGGCCACTGGAGACTTACATGGTCGTTAACTTCAGGGCCCGTAAGATTAGTCGAGGTGCGCGTAAACTGGCCCGGACACCCACATTAAATTAAAAAAAAAAGAAATAATAAAAAAAATCCCACCTTGTTTTATAATAACTAAATATTTTAACTAGTTTTTCAGAATTTTTGGTTAAGACAGCTAATTGTATAATAAAAAAAGTAGATATCATTTTATATATGATACCTAAAGTGAAATGTATTATTGTTTATTTTCAATAAAAAAAATGTTTAATGTACCTTGAAAAATATTTTTCTAAAATAATTTTAGTATCACTTCTACTCAATTTTTAAGAATAAATTTCGTTAAGAGGTTATCCATTTTATATTGATCAATGAATATTTCAATATTAATATTTGTTTTTTGGAAATTATCACATGATATTATCAACCCCACATTCTCCACCTAGGTATGTATTTGCTGCTGCTGGTCTTCTTCTACTGGTTGGTGGTGTTGGAGGCAGAACCAGCTGCAGGATGTTGAAAACATTTTCTTTATGCTCTCTTGCTTTTCATCAAATCGATTTTTCTCCATGCAAAGTTCTTGAATGCGCTGCTGAGTTGCTGTTTTCCACCTTGCTACTTGGCAGATTGTTACTGGATGATAGTTAGCTGCGCCTCCCTAGGTTTTTTCTAATGTAAAAAATACTAGATGGATGTACACGCGATGCAGTGAATTTATAAAACAAATATATTTAATAGTATTATAATTATAAATCAGCACTAGATAAATAATAGAAACTAAAGATATGATGGAGTTGATATTTCATGATGGAAAAAAAAATTATGTTGGTGATCAAAACTTAGATATTGGAAAAAAAATAATTTGTAGCAATCCACAGTATTTTAGAAGGAAAGATACAGTGCTTTCGCCACATGATTTAGCTTTTCTGTTAATAAAAAGCAAAAAAAATTACAAAGCTAAATTCTCTACCAACTTAATATTAAAAAAAAAACCAACAAAGATAATTTTGGAAGGAAAAAAACCCATGAGAAAAAATATTGTAGCAATTGACAATGTTTTATGAGGATAATTACAGTGTTTTCTCCAATAAAATAAAATAAAATAAAAAACTATTTAGAGAACCCCATATAATTTAGCTTTATTGTAATTATAATTCTTAACTAACTTAATATTTTTAAAAAAATGGACAAAGATAATTTTGGAAAAAATAATAAAAAAATCATATGGGAAAACACTGCAATAATTCACAGTGTTTTTAAAAAAAATATAAAACTAAATTCTTAATCAGCTCAATATTAAAAAAATCAAATCGACAGAGATAATTTTTTTAAAAAAAATATTAAAAAAAAACACAGAAAAAAATCATGTTGGAAATAGTGTAGCAATTCATAGTGTTTTGTGATGAAAGCTATAATGTTTCCCCACATGATTTAACCTTATTTGTAATGACTTGTAATTATAATTTTCAACAATGTTTTATGAGGAAAGTTACAGTGCTTTCCACATATAATTAAGTTTTATTACAAAGTTAAATTCTAACCAACTCAATATTAAAAAAAATCGACGAAGATAATTTTGGAAAAAATATTACAAAAAAAGAAAACACAAAAGAAACTGGAAAAAAAACCATGTGAGGAAAAACTGTATTAATCCATAGTGTTTTGTGAGGAAAAACTTGTATTTACTTGTAATTGCAATTCTTCACCAGCTTAATATTTAAAAAATAAAATTGACAAAGACAATTTAAAAAAAACATAACAAAACAGAAAAAAAAAACCGTATAGAAAAAAACACTATAGCAATCCACGGTAATTTGCGATGAAAGTTACAGTGCTTTCCTCACATATTGTAACTGTAATTTTTAACCAGCTCAATATTAAAAAATAAAATAAAAAATATAATTTCAAAGAAAATCATAAAAAAAACAAAAATAAAACCAAAATCATGCGGAGAAACACTGTAGCAATCAACAATGTGTTAAAGAAAAAAATTACAAAACTAAATTCTTAATCAGCTCAATATAAAAAAAATCGACAAATATAATTTTGAAAAATAAAAAAATAAAATAGAAAAACTATATGGGAAAACACCGTAACAATCTACAGTAATTTAAAGAAAAAAATTACAAAGCGAAATTTTTAACCAGCTCAATATTTAAAAATTAAAATCAACAAAGATATTTTTTTAAAAAATTAAATGGAAAAAAAAAAGAAAAAAAGAAAGCAAAGGTGGAAAAAAAAAGGAAAGTAATTTTGGAAAAAAAGAAAAAAATATATAAACAAAAAAAGGGAAAACTGGGAAAAAAATAAAAAAATACAAAAACAAAAAAACAAAAAGCACTGTGGATTACTGTTGTAATCCACAATGATTTAGGTGTGGGGGAACAGTGATTCCCCCATATCATTTAGAGTATATAAAAAAAATCGACAAATATAATTTTAAAAAATAAAAAAATAAAATAGAAAAACTATGTGGGAAAACATCATAGCAATCCACAGTATTTTAAAGAAAAAAATTACAAAGCGGAATTTTTAACTAGCTCAATATTTAAAAAGTAAAATCAACAAAGATAATTTTTTAAAAAAAAATAAATGGAAAAAAAAAAGAAAAAAAAAAGCAAAGCTGGAGAAAAAAAAGAAGGAAAGTAATTTTAGAAAACAAATGGGAAAGTTGGAAAAAAAAGAAAAAAAAAGAGAAATGCACGGTGAATTACTGTTATAATTTACAGTGATTTATCTGTGACAGAACAATGATTCCCTCACACCATTTAGATATTGTTAATGTTATCGTGAAGTTTTTTTAAAAATTAAAAAAATTTGATACTCAAAGTTCTTTACTTCACAATTAATTCAAAAAACACAATAAAAAAAATACAATAATTATAAATAAAATGAAAAAAAATACCTTATGAATTTTTCATCCATAACGTTACATATTTGATGTTATCCTACCAATGGTGAAAGTAGGGCCTGCAGCCTCTAAGGTTGACAGTGGATAGAAGAGGCTGTTTAAAAATCAATTAATATTTTAATTCTCTAGAAATTTGGAGTACAAAAAAGAGTTGAATTTGAAAAGTACCTTCACAGTTTTTAAATACAATTTTTTTTCTATTTTTTACTTTAAGAAAAAAACATAAACAATATAATTTTCTCCTTTATATACAAGGATTTTTTTAACAATGTAAAAGATTAATTTATTTTATATATATATTCAGTGATTATTATAAATTAAAATTTTATTATAAATCTATTATAAAGATTTTCTTAAGTTAATAATATAAATCTTTAATGATAATTTTTTATTTGAATAAAATAAAATTCATATTCTATAATTATATTATCACAAATATAAAAAAAATTGAATGGAATCGAGGTCCAATTGAAAGAAACTATCTTCAAAGTGAACTGCAGGTTCCACGAAGGAACGTATGCCGGAAGCAAACGGGGTTGACTATAAGAAACGAAGAGTGAAAGAGTCATTTGCTTCGATTCCCTTCATCAAATCTTGTCGCCTTCAATGGCCTCTCCCCTGTCTTGCATATTGATGGTGTGTGCTAGGGCGATTGAAGGTGGTCGCTTCGATGTTGCAGATTCACTTTTGGCAGAAATTCAATCTCTAGCTTCTAAAGAAGAGAGCATATGGACGAGGAAAGTTGTCAAATACTTTGCTGAGGCTCCTGTCCGGCGAGCCTATGGAATTCGCCCTCCATGTCCTTTACCCTAGCTACCTTTGCGATTCAATCCAATGGCATTCATGTATGAACCTTTCAACAAGTTTGCTACAATCACCAGTAAACATGCCATTGCTGATGCCTTGAATTCGGGATATAAACGACTCCACATTATTGACTTCTCCATCCTGTTCGATTTTTGGTGGTGGAATTCCTTAATTAAAGAGCTCAAAGAGCAGTATGTTGACCTTCAATCAGTCCTAATAACCACTATCACACCGAAATTGTCAAAACACTCTGGCTATCTCCGTGAAAACCGGGCATGTGCTCGGCATTTTGGGGGCACAAATTTGGAATTGAGGCAATTGTTATGCAATCGTCCGGATGATATTGTCAATTGTATTTCCAAGCTCAGAAGGAAAAGGAAGGATGAGATTGTGGTTGTGAATTGGAATTTTACACTCCACAAATTGCTTGCACAAGATGGGGCAATGGAGCAAGTGCTTTCAAAAGTGAAGGATTTGGGAGCGGACATCATGGTAATTGTTGAGCAAGAAGCCAATCTTAACAGTCCTGATCTTTCGGAGCGGCTCGAACAATCATTCCAACATTACTCCCTCTTTTTTGAGTCACTGGAGAAAGCGCGTATTACCGAAGATTTTTGGGGGAACTATTTCAGGCGACAGATTGGGAATGTGGTGGCATGTGAGGGCGTTGACCGGGTCGATCGGATTGAGTCATTTGCTGAATGGCAAAATTGCCTGTCTCAGGCTGGGTTTTGTCAAGTTCCTCAACTGGTAGACAAGTTTAAGATGTGTTTTCCATTCCATTTGGATGAACATGGAATCGAAGAGAAGGAAGGGCATAATATCCTGCTAAGTTGGGACGGTTCTCCGCTAGCTGTAGCCTCAGTTTGGAAGGTCACTGATCCACCTCAATTCAGTGGCGGTGAATAATCCAATTCCATCCTTTCCTTTCTGTTCTCTTGTTATACTAATTATCCATCAATAAATTCGTTGTGTGGATTTTCACTTTAGGCTACTGGAAAAACATTTTGACAGGTCTTTACACAATGCAAGATACAGTTGATGACTCAGAAGGGATGGATAATGTTGATGACTCAGAAGGGATGGCGAGCTCCTCTGAGTCTGAGGATGATGAAGAAAATGATTCTCTAGTTTCCATGATGGCAGATAGAAACTTATGGTCCACACAGGTATCGCTCTCCGTTTCCGAGATTTAACAAATTTGCTAGTTTTATCTTTATGGCATGCGGAGATTGCAACAACTTGAAATTCGTTAGACATAAATTAGAAACTTACAATATAATTCTTGCTTTGATAAATGGCAAAAAAATCAATCTAAAAGAGTTTGATCCACTATTGGTGTCGTTGATCTCACAGGGCTCTTCAATGAATTGAATAGCTGCTTCAGCTAAGTTATATGACATATTGGAGTATATATGTCATCTACATAGGTTACCGCTGGCTGTGACATGGGTTTCCTATGGCCAAGATGGTAATACAAATTCAAAGGGAAAACGTACTCTATGTATTGATGATAGCGCTCGCTATGTAAATGATTGGTCAATGGATGAATTAGTGGATGAAGATGCACGATATCGTCTCGAGGAAGGAAAAGGTATCGCCGGAAAAGCACTTCAATCTAATATTCATATCCAGCATGACATTTCCGTGCTTGATCCAGCTGAATTCCCTCATGCGCCTAACATTATTAACTGGCGGATCAGACCCTATAATGCTGCTTTTGCTATAAGGCTAACAAGTACCCACCCTTGCAAGGATGATTACGTATTGGAATTTCTTCTCAACCAGCAATCAAGAAGAAGAGACACACGAGCCTCTTGAACAGGTGCTTTTATATACTGAATTCATGTCATTTTTTTCTTGAAGAATGAGTTGATTGCTATGTATTTTGTATTCAGATTTTATTTTTAAAATTTTATTTTTATATTGAATTTTATTTTTATTTTTATATTAATTTTTATTTTTATAATTATTATTTATTTTTTTATATAATTTTTTTAATTAAATTTTTTATCTATTATATTTGATCTTCATTCTCATTCAACTTTTTAATTTGTAAAATTAATTTTTTATTATTTTAATAAATTTAAAATAAAATAAATATTAATAAGTTATTTTCCAATTTTTTTTATAATATGGTTAAATACCAGAAAATATTTTTCAATTTATATTTCATGACAGAAACTCTAAAAATAATTTAATTTTTAAAAATTTATTTTTTAAAAAAAATTACATACAATAAGAAATTCTAGAAAGCTGTGGTACCTAAAGAATTGGATTCTAGGTTATTTATATCCAAAAACCCTTCAAATGAACTCATTTTCATCCAAAAACATTAAAAAAAAATCCTTTAATAATTTTAAATTTAAAAATTAAATCAAATATAACAAATTTACTTGTGATTCACTACAAAATATTCTAGCCAGCAGAATTGGATTCTAGGTTATTTAGATCCAAAAACTCTAAATCATCTGTCTTGTCAGATCGACAGAAAAGACCCCCTGCTTTGGATGGACACCCATCATGTGTCCAATCACAGCCTTCTATGTGGCAGATTTCCTTCCGCAGATTGTGCAAGGGGTGGAATAATTATCATGTTGCCAATATCCTACTTCCCTATCTCTTGACAGGACGTCCAAGAACAATCTGCTATACCCGCACCTGCTCTGAATGGTGAGAATTCATTGCCCAGTGTAGATGGTGGCCTCCAGAGTACTAATAAACGAAGAAAGATATCAACTGTGTGGGACAGGTTCGTTAAGCATCGGGGAGAAAATGGGGAAGTATGGGCCACATGCAAGTATTGTAAGAAGAAGTATAGAGCAGAAAGCAAAAGAGGAACTTCAAATTTGCACAAGCACTTAAAAAATTGTCCGCCAAGCAGACAGGACGAAGCAGAGCAGCAAATTTTGGTTGAGACAGGTGACTTGAGTACTAGCGTCATCCAAGGGAATTTTGTCATAGATCAAGAAAGAAGTCGTCTAGACATTGCGACAATGATGATTAAGCATGGATATCCCTTGACTATGGTTCAACATGAGTTTTTTGTGAAGAATTTTCAGCCATTGTTTAAACCTTATTCAAAAGACGTAGTTGAAGCTGATGTCCTTGCTATTTGCAGACAAGAGAAGGAGAAACTCATCAATTTTTTTGAAAATCTCTCTTGTCTCTTGAGTTTAACACTTGAATTGTGGTCATCTAATGACAAAATGATGACCTACTGTTGCTTCACCGTGCACTTCATTGACGATGGATGGCAGCTGAAGAAGAAGATTCTTGCTTTCAGGAACTTACGGTACAACTATGACATGGGGACTGTACATGAAGTCTTTAAAAGTGTGCTTACAGAGTGGAGCATCAACAAGAACGTTCGCTTCATATTCCTGGATATAACTCCTCCAAACGATCACATGATTGGAGAATTAAGAAGTAAGGTTTCTGATCAAGCCCCACCTATCCATGGACATCTTTTCTGTGTTCCTAGTTATGCCCACATTCTCAGTCTCCTTGTTCAAGATGGATTTTCTGAGATAAGAAGTGTGCTTTATAAGATAAAGAGAATGTATAGAGTACGTCAGAGGAAGCTCACTTACAAGGCAGAAGTTCCAGGAGGCAATTAAAAATCGGAGTTTGCTGGACAGGGAAATGCCTACTCTAGATGTTCCCGCGAGATGGGACACCACCTTTCTTATGCTGGAGAGTTCATTGGAATTTAGAACAACTTTTAATCACCTAGAGCAACTCGATGATGATTTCAAAGTGAATCCATCTGCGGAAGAATGGAACAAAGCAACAGCCGTATTTGAGTGCTTGAAAGAGTTCTACAAGTCAACATGCAATTTTCCGACAAGGAGAGATGATTATTTCCTCAGTGTTCGTGATGTTTATAAGAATTTGCAAGGCTGGAAACAGAGCGATTATGTATATGTTCGCGCTATGGCAAATAGAATGAAGGGAAAATTTGACGAGTATTGGGGAGAAGCTAGCTTGGCTTTGGGAATCTCAGCAGTTCTTGACCCGAGCTATAAATTGGACATAATTGAGTATGGCTACCGGCAGATATACGGCAGTGATGCTGACTTGCACTTATCCAGATTCCGTTACGATCTTACATGTGCATACCATAAATATGCAAAGGACATCAGCAATCAGGGACCATCTTCTTCTGCCATGGCTGACGTGGGTCGTTGTACATCATCTGATATTAGTTTCAAAGAGTGGCGCAAGGGTAAGAACGAACGCAACATGGTGCACTCACAATGGAATGAGCTTGATCAGTATCTACAACTGCCGCCACCAGAGAACTTGGATAAGGATGGTAACGTATTAGCTTGGTGGCAAGACAATGCTCGAAATTTTCCAATACTGGGAAAAATGGCTCGTGATTTCTTAGCAATTCCAGTATCAACTGTCATTTCCAAGTCATCAGAGGTTATGAAGATGGCATCAGTCCCTGACTGTGTTCGACCTGAGATAGCCGAGGCTTTGATATGTGGAAAGGATTGGTTGGACAGCCCTAACTGAAAGTAAGTTTTCTTTTTCTTTTTGCTCGATATTTAAGTGGGAGCTATCTGTTTATTTATTTCTTCTTCTTTTTTCTTCAGCAATTGATTCATGTTTGGATCCTCACAGGTAGTTGCTGGCCTTGTCTTTTATTTCCAAGAACAAGATTTTGTCTGCAGAGTGAAAAA
>Ga0325411_1006221_pt1 | contig 13138 bp, 4 predicted proteins | sample PopdelMetagenome_13_FD_206181 | JGI IMG/M metagenome (GOLD analysis project Ga0325411, IMG submission 206181) | Populus deltoides microbial communities from Bellville, Georgia, United States - Xylem-PdIQD-R4 | ecosystem: Host-associated > Plants > Phyllosphere > Stem > Wood/Secondary xylem... | reverse complement strand
TATAAACTGGAGTTTCGTTTCAAGGATCGGTTCTGATTTCTGTAGGTGGATGTGTGCTTGCAACCAAGGTTTGTTTTCTTGATATATTTCAGTTTCAATTGATTTTGTTTGCTAGTTTAATTTCTTCTATAGTTTAAATCATCACAAATCAAAACTCCCTAATTGCATAACATATAGCATAAAAATCTGAACTAAACCTTCCTCGTGGGATCGACCCTTTGCTTGCTCTATACTATCTTGTGTGTTTTAAGCTAGGGTAATTAATTTGTGCGACTGCGACATCGCAACAATCGGTCCCTAAATAAACTAAACAACTAAGAGGAAATTGAAAAGGTTAGTGTATAACTATTTTGTTTTTTTAAAACTCTTAATCCACCTCTAAACATAACCTAAACAAAGTTATATGCAGCCATCCAAGAAAAAAGAGTTTATATGTCACCCTCCTCACACGAAATGAGACCTCTAAAGTCATAATTAGAAAAAAAAAGTATTGTTTGTTCTAAAAGGATAAGGGTCATGATATTGAGGAGTAATATGCACTAAAAAAAGAGATATAAAGGCTTATAAACAAGTATTATCTCTAATAGTTTATGAATAAGGGCTCCTAACTTAGATACAAAAAATAGGAAAAAAATATGTGTACATTACAAGGCATTACCAAAAATTAACATAATCTTATAAGGGCTATCTATAAGTGAAGACTTTAATAGAGAAAGAAATTTAATTAAAACTTTATATTTTAATGTAAAATACATGTACCATTTTTTTATATTTTTAAGAGACTTAGTCATATGCAATTAAAACATTTAATTCTTTTTGTCTTTTTGAATTTAAAAATGCACAAACATATAAGAAAATACAAACACACACCTATCTTTTTTACTAATTAACCCACACACCATACAATTACAAATATTTATAGAACATTGTAATTAAACACAAATCATAACAAAAAAGACATAAAAATCATCAAAATCCAAAAATTGACCTTTCGAAGGCCAAGGATAGTTTGGAAAGGCTGCTACATGGTACTCGAAATGGAGAAACAACCCACACGCCCCCACTACTAGAGGTGTGTGGGTTCACGCCTCGCGCCTCATGGAAGGCTAAGAACTGGTGGATTTGAAGTAGCATTACCTCCTCTTCCTTACCATAATAGCTGTGAAGTTCATTATCACTTGCAAAGACAAAAAAATCTACAACAAAGTTTTGATTCTCTTGGCCTTTTCCTTTTCTTTCAGATTTGTTTCTTTCTCCTTTGTTACTAGTTTTTTCATCTACTATTCTTTGCTATTATAGACTCCTATGAGTCTGTTGTGGAGGTTTTCTAGCATTATAGTGGTTGTTGTGGGTTGCAAGAGGAGATATCATCGTTGCTGTTGTTGTGGATGAATGAGGACAACCTGATGTTCAATTACGACTGCTATGTCAGCTAGTGTTGTTGATGTTACTTGGTTATGGCCAACTAGAGGAGCTGAGACAACATTGGTTGAGATGTGGAGGAGCTGTCATATATGGTTCTTGGTGGTAGTTGAAAAAGTAAAAGAGAGGGAAACATCATGGGTGGAGGATGAAAGAAAATAGGTGTTAGTTTTGGAGGAACTAGAGGAGAGGCTAAGAAAGGAAACTAATGCTCTTGTATAGCAATCGGGTTTGTTGCTGTTGCTCTTGTTTAAGCTAGGTTGGTGGTAACCAAGAGAGGAAACTGATGTTGGCGCTGGTGGTTCTAGTGCTAGTAGCTTCTGCTGGGGGAAGCTATGGTTTTGGGTGGTTTTTGGGAAAGGTTAAAGAGGTTGCTTCCAGTAGTGACTGGGTCTTCTTGTGATGGTTATTTGCTGGGTTTGTTGGTTTTGGGAAAGAGATAGGTGTTGGCAAGGGACACGGTGGATGGTGAGTGGTGAGCTGACGTGTATTGGAGGAGGCAGTGGTCTGCATATTTGTTTTTGGTTTCTTGGTGGCTGAGAGTTAGGGAAGATGATAAAGGGTTTGATTGACTGGTGTGGTTGTTTCTCAAGAATGGCGAGGATGGCTGGTCTAAGGTTTTTTAGGTTTAGCATTTTCTTTTTATTGTGTCTTTTTTATTGGGAAAGTCTCTATGAGATGAGAGAGTGTGGAATGTGTGATGAAGGTTTTTTTTTGTGGTAAAATGTTGTAACTAATTTGTCTCCCTTTCAAATTCTCTCCCAAAAAATTTCTCTACTAAATTTCTCCACTCCTCTTTTGTGTGTGGTATAACAACATATTTATAGGTAAAAGAGTTTGTTATCTTCAATTGCTTGGTCACCAAGTTTGTTTGGAGATCAAACAACCCAAAAATCAATTTGATCCCTTAACTTCTTTCTTTTCATATTTGGTTCCTTCGTAAATTTTTATTTTTTTTATTTTTTGTATTTTGATTTTTTTTGAAAAAGAGCAACTTTAATGTCGACTTAAAAGGTGCATTAAGAACTGAACACGTAGTAAAAGACGCAGCTAGTGACACAAAGACATCAAAAATATATTTTTTTTTGGTTTTTGTTGTCTTTTGCTATTTTTGGGTTTTTTTAGAAAACCTTTTTAAAAAATTGGTAAAATTTTGGGTAGCAACAATACTAACAAAGAGTAGTAAGGGATAAAGAAAGAGAAGAGATGAAGAAAAAGAAAGAGAAGAGATAAACAAGAAAACCCAAAAAGGGGAGAGAAGGAAAAATGAGTTTTTAGGCCAAAAATGGGTTTAGTTTGAATTAGAAAACTGTACAGGGAAGAATAAGGGTATAAAAAGAAAAAGAAAGAGAAAAAAAAAGCTAACTTAAAGAGAAACAAAAAAATCCCATGAATAGAGTGATATGCCCAAGATAGAGAAAATTCATCCTCTACCACTAGCATCACATATAGCAACCTAACCACTCATTTCTCATTTGGAACTAGCTAAGGTAAGCCCTTTATCCCTTCCTTTTATTTTATTTTATTTTTAAAAATATAGTAAAAAACTAGGTAGCAACAAATGCTCTCTCTTTACAACGCTTACGAAGCAAAATCTCATCAAGATTTTGCATAATAAGCTTGTAAAGAAACAATGTCTGCTTGACTTGTTAGGTGATCCACCTATCCAAAGAAGAAAATGGTCTCATTATCATGGGTGACATGCCCCACTTTTGAAATTCAATAAACCAGTTTATTTTCACAGGCGACCTGCCCTTTTTGAAATTCAAAGATTGACTTATTTTCACAGGCGACCTGCCATTTTTTCAAATTTCAAAAAGAACTTCAGCAAGCATCCATGCTATCTTTAAATTGATATATTTTCACGGGTGATTTGCCCATTTTGAAATTCAAAAACTGGTCTAATTTCATAGGCGACTTCCCTTTTCTAATTTTAAAAAGAACTTCAGCAAGCATCCATGCTTACCTAAAATTTGTCTATTTTCATGGGCGACCTACACTTTCAGAAACTGGTCTATTTTCATGAGCGACTTGCTCATTTAAAATTAAAAAACTAATCTATTTTCATGGACGACTTGCTCATTTAAAACAAGTCTTTCCTCCGTAAGTATTGTAAAGACAAACAAACTGTTCTTCTAAAACTACTCTCCTCAAAGCTTCTAGTTTGATAAACTAATCTCCTTAAATTGGTATATTCTCATGGGCGATTTGCCCATTTTGAAATTTAAATACTGGTCTAATTTCATGAGCGAACTTTATTTTCTAATTTCAAAAAGAACTTTAGCAAGCGTCCGTGCTTCTCTGAAATTTGTCTATTTTCATGGGTGAACTACACTTTTAGAAAATGGTCTATTTTCACGAGCGACTTGATCATTTAAAATTAAAAAAACAAGTCTATTTTCATGGGCAACTTGCACATTTAAAACAAGTCTTTTCTCCGTAAGTATTGTAAAGACAAACGAACTGTTCTTCCAAAACTAATCTCCTCAAAGATTCTAGTTCGATAACCTAAAACTCTGTTTTTATAGCAATCCTTTTCAATTATAACTATGATCAAAATGTGTACGTCTCGGTTATCTTGAAATTCCAATCTGGCGATTCCTTTTAACCAAAAATAAAAATTTAAAAAACAATTTGGCAAACCTGAAATCCCAATCTGGCAATCCTCTTTAACCGAACTCAAACTGAACAACGACTCAACTAACCTGAAATCTCAATTTGGTAATTTTCTTTAATTAGAACAGAAATCTGAACAGCGGCTCAACTCGCTTAGAATCCCAATCTGACAATTTCTTTTAACTAGAACACAAATCTGAAAAACAATTTGTATAATTTGGGATCCTAATCTGGTGATCCACTTTAACCAGAACTTAAATTTGAATAATGGCTCGACTAACTTGAAATCCCATTCTAACAATTTCCTTTAACTAAAATAAAAAAATCTTTGTCTTTAGCTTAGTCAACCTAAAACCTTAATCTTGCGATCCCCTTTAACCATAACCAAAATCCTTGTCTTTAGCTTGGTTAACCTGAAATCCTAATTTGGTGATTCCCTTTAATTAGAATCAAAATCTTTGTCTACAACATAGTTAACCTGAAATCCCAATCCGGCGATTCCGTTTAACTAGAACCCAAATATGAAAAATAGTTTGGCTAACCTCAGATCCCAATCTAGTGATCTCCTTTAACCAGAACCAAAAACTTGCCTTTGGTTGGGTTAACCTGAAATCTCAATCTAGAGATTCCTTTTAACCAGAACCTCAATCTTTGTGTTCAACTTAGTTAACTTGAGATCTCATCTCGCGATCCCCTTTAACTAGAACCACAATGTCCTTTTGGTTAAGTTAACTTGAAATCTTAATCTAAAGACCCCTTTTAACCAGAACCTTGGTCTTTGTCTTTAGCTCCTAGGATAACCGTATTCTCATAACTATTCTCCTACATAATTGTCTTCATTTTCAGCTTAGTTGACCTAAAATCCTAAATCTCAGTGATCCTTTTCAACTAGAACTTTCTAAGGGTGTATTTAATCATTTTGATTGAATCCAAAACATTTTGATTGTAAAGTTCAAAATTGAGATTCCTGATGGCAGGGTTCCCAAAACTCAAATTCTTGATGGTAGGCTTTTCTTGTTTTTTCTAATGACAAGGTTTGAACTTTCTTCTTTTCTTGAGAATTTCTTAATAGTAAGGTTCTTTTCACTTTTCTTCTTGATTACAGTGTTTAAAAACTAGGATTCCTGATGGTAGGGTTCTTCCTTTTCTTTCTTCTTGATGATAGGGTTTGATCAAGTTCTTCTTGAACTTTCCTAGTGATTCTTGATTACAGGATTGATATATGTCCTTCCTGATTACTGGATTTAACTGGATTCCTGATGACAGGGTTGAAAACTTGGTGCTTCTTGATTGTAGAGTTGACTTGATATTTCCTAATAACAAAGTTTGGAAACTTGGTACTTCCTGATTGCAGGGTTGACTTGAAGACTCTCATGATGACAAGATTGATCTTCTTATTTTCTTGAGAATTTTCTAATGGTAAGAGTTTATCTCACCTTCCTCTCATTCTAGGATCAAAACTATAATTCTTTGTTATCATTACCTCAATGATTCTTTCTTTGTTCACTCATATTCATCAAAATCTTGTTGGATTTCATTGAGGATTTTTCCTATAAAATTTAAAAACATTTATGCAATGCTTTAGGATTAAATGACATGCATACATTCTTATCTAGTTTGAAATATAGGCCCCCCTCTCTTTCATGCTTTGTCGCCATAGGGTGCTTTTATTTGTTATCTAAAGCCTTCTTAGTTCTTCTAATGCATCGACTCATTCAAGTCTACCTTATGCTAGTCCTCCACTCAAATGTAAATAAAATGCCCATCCTAGGCTGTCTGCGACTATTACTTCTCTCATTGTTTATCAAATCTGATCATGCCTCCAAGTGTGGTGTTACTTGATTGATAAAGGAGTTTAACAAATCATTAACTTTTTGAATTCTCCCAAAACTACACCCTGATCATTTGTGTGTAGTCTACCAACAATCATCTAGTATCGATTTCATTTTAGATTATCAATCAGACATGAAGTTGCCTTTAGTTGAACCATACTTTTTAAGCATATGTTATCATCAACCTTCATGGAACTGTTAAGTCATTTAGACAAGCAACAAAGACTCATTGTTATACATTCAATATCTTTCTCAATGAATTCCTCTCAGCCCATCTAACCAAATCATGAAATGAAACGTATTGTCATCATCAATGAGATTCCTTTTTATCACCCATATTCATGTGGTGAGATGCAACTTGAATCAATGAGTTTCAAAGCAGATTGCCCCACAGTCAGTCTTGTGGTGTGTATTTATCTAAATGCACCTATACGATCACATCTTTCAGGTGTCATAACTAACTTTAGAGGGCAAACCAAGATTTCAGACATGAAGATGCCCCTTGAGTGTAGCGTTATCTCAACTGCTACTGGTGTTCATTCAATCATTGGTTGTCTTTCAGCAACATTGCCCTCGATTGATTTGAATGTGCTTGTTTTCCCTTCTAGGGTCCACTGTATTGCCTTCATCTACTAAACTTTACAAGGATGATCAAGAAGTGTTAATGCCATTTCTGTTGAAGACTTTGCAAACTCGACCAATATTCTTTTTTGTTTGAAAATCTTTCTTGTTATGGAATCAACTCGCACATTTTAAAGATCATGTCTGCTCAAGTCTAATTATTGAAATGAAATTAGAGAGATGTCAGTTTTTTGAAAGTATTTTGAAAATTAAGCTTCTTTAGTCAAAGACCCAACACATGATATTCAATACATGTAATCCTTTGATCTTCTTGTATTTTAAAAACAGAAATTGACCAATTATAAGATTAAAATAGTTTTTTCTATGGTTCCTTGTGTTAATTCTAATCTCTGATTTTGCGTATGTTATTTGATGGTATATGATGAGATGACCTTTCATGGATTTCAACAGTAGGAGGTTTGAGTAAAGACTCAAAGGTTCTATTGAAAATTTGTCTCATTTTTAGGACTTTATCAGCATGCATAGTTCGTGAAGCCATAACCCTTGTAGAAAAGCTTTTCAAGTTTTGAGAGCGTCATTTATCAGTTTAGATCGCTTACTTGATTAAAAAGGGTTTTAAAAACATATAATGCAGGCTATGGTTAATGACAAAAAATAAAAAAAAAATTCATAGGCTGAAAAGTGTTCGAGGGTTTTAAAAATCTAGGATCACCATAAACTATTCATTAACTCTCTTTCTCTTGTTGTCTTTGTAGAAGAAAGTGAGATGCCAAATATTTTACCAATAAATCTTGTTTCCTAAAACTGGACAGCTCCTTCATAGTGACATATAACCATGCTCACTCTTATCAAGATTTTTGATTAATCAAAAACTTTCAATGTTATCAATCAAGGTCAAACATTGGCATATAAATGTCACTCCTTTTATTGTTAATCTCAAACTTAAAGAGAATACTAAAACTCATTGCCTATCATTTATCTCCTACTATTCCTTTACCTCAAATTTCAATTTGAAAGAAAGGTCAAGGTTCTCTACCAATCATTAACCTTGTCATTTCTTTGTTTCTATTTCACTAACTTTGTAAAAGAATGACATATAATCATGCCACATATTATATGTTCACCTAAAACATCAATATTCTCATAATAGAGGCTATAAAGCAAATTCAACATTTTCTTTGATGGATAACCAATCATTTGAAGACACCAGAGGCTTTATCATAGATACCAAAAGACATATGTATAGTTAAATATCTTTTTTTTAACTTGCCCTCGACATCGACTATTGGCATTTGTTGTGCCTTTCCTCAATTTAAAAAACTCTTTTGCCCCTCCTAGATTTGATAGGCATTTTTTACTTTTAACCTTGACTTGCCTTTAAGTGCAGTCTACTTCTGGCTTTCTCACAACCTTCCTCAAAGTTTTCTTGGATGCCCCCCAATCTAGGGCTTTTTTACTTTTAGCCCTTTCTCAGTCATTGGGCTTCCATTCTTAGCATTCTCTTTTACCATTGATTCTAACTTTGTCTCCATCTTTCCACTAAAAAAAAAATCCTCACTTACCCCCAGTGTGGGGTGTAATCCATGTCAAGGTTTCTTTTCTAAAGAAAGACTCCATTAGGCTTAAATTTGGGTTTGCAAGGGATATATATTTTAAGAATAATGAAGGGAATAAACAAACATGGGCTTTTTTCATTTCAAGTAAGGTTGGCTAAAACCGATAAATTTTGACCTTATTTAGTGTAATAATTTGGACTTGTAAAAAACCATGATTCATGAGTCCATAACTACCGAATCCACTACATGTCATTATGTATATCGCTAAAACTTAGCTCCATAATGTGTGGTTCAATTTTGTATGTGAGCTCAAAATTTGTTTGGTTACCTCACATTGTTTATCATGCATTTTAACAAATATTGAGTCATTTCTGCAATCAAAACACTTTTAATATTTCAGGATAGACCGACCTTAATTTTGCATGTTGGAGTTTGATCAAAATATTTTGTTAAAATAAAATGCTAAACATCTCTTGATTTTAGAACAACAAAGAGGCAAGGAAAAAACACATTTCATTAAAAGAATGAGGTGTGATCCTAAAACAAAAGTGTTGAATAACAAAATTCCATGATAAAATCGTTGACAATATAACACCCTAATCAACTTCTCCAGCAATCATCTATGTCTTGTCATCGCTTATTGATTTTCTTATACTTGTGATGATCTAGTAACAATATAGTCGATGACATTTTCCTTCACAAACTCAACCCGTGTCTTACTCAACATCTTCCGAATTTGATACTTGAAATTTTTGCAATTTTCAATTGAATGGCCAATAACTGTACCATGGTATTCACTTCTCTTATCTGGATTATACCACCTAGAAAATGGTGGTTGCATGAGATTTGATGGAGTTGGGGCAATAAGTCTGGAATCTAATAGATGCTAGTAAACAAACTTGAGTGGCAGATATATGTCAATTTTTAACAAAGACATTTGAGTAGTTGATGCTACAGCGAGACATGACTAGACCACACAACTAAGGTTTCCTACCTGGAAGCCATCTTCTTATTCATCTCTCGTTATTGTTTTGGAATCCATGATAGGACCTCTATTTTTTTTTTTCATTTTGATAGCTTGTTCAATTCTTTCGGCAATCCTCACGACTTCATAAAAATGTTGAGCCGAGCTTCCTATCAAATGCTCATAATAAGGGAATTGGAAGGTGTTGGCGAACAACATCACCATTTTTGTTTCTATTAGTGGAGGTTAGACATGTGTTGCCTTATCTAGCCATCTTTGCACATATGTTCTCACAGACTATTAGTTTCCCTTCTCTATGACCATCAGGCTGGTTATGTCTAGAGTAATTTCCATATTGAATTTAACTGCTTCAAAAAGGCGTCTACCAAATCCTTCAATTTATTAATCTTGGTATTATTCAGTCTCATATACCAACTCAATGTAAACCATGTGAGACTATCTTGAAAGAAATAGATTAGCATTTTATCGTTATGGATCACTTTAGCCATCTTGTTGTAATCTGATAGGAGATAGGTGTTCGGGCATTTGAGCTTGGTGTACTTGATGAAGTTTGACACTCTGAACTCTCTCAGAACCATAATTTTTTGGAACCAAACAAACTTCAGCTGCTAATACAGGGTTAGTTAGATTATTCCTTTCAACCACTCTCAATCTCTCTTCTAGAGCAACCCATTTATCATGGTCCATGAGACTAGTAGACCTATCATCAAAACATCCTTCTACTATTAGATCAATGGCGACTTGAGCTTAAGTTGACTGGATGGAGGGAAAATGGACAAAATGCTGCCCAGTTACTAAGTTTGCCCCTAAGCTCTAAGATGTGTGAGGGACATGGGTTGAAAGTGCTTCCACGGAAGGCTGTGTAAATGTTACCTTTCCATTCTTGAAACTGAGTGCTTGTTCAAGTAGATTTGTGAGTCTAGCTACTTCACATTTGATGCTCTCAATTTTCTTTTGATAATGAGCCTCTATAGAAGCCTCTTTTTGTTTTCCATCTTTTCTCTTAGTCAAGTGTAGTAGACCTTAGGTGGGGGACCAACGTTTCAACTTGGCTGAGGATATATACATGTAAGGATACATGATGCAACCATATTATTTGATAGTCTTATCCATATTTGCATAGTATTTTGCCTATGTTTTATATATAAAATGCCTTGATATTCTTTCTTTTAAGTTTTGAAGGTACTTTTGAATGTAAGATTAAAAAATAAGTAAATTAGAGATAGTTCATATCATGTTCCAACCCATGTTGAACTTTGGCAGATTTGACATCTAATCGATGTTTTGTGTGGAGCTTGAGCTCTAGAGGTCCAAATGAAGTGATTTTAGTGGTATTAGAAAGATAACATCCATACCTTTCTATACATATATGGCAAGAAAAATAAAAAGAGAAATAGCATGGAAATCGCAGCTATTTCTGAGACAAATCTTGAATTCTACCAATGTTGACCTTCGGTCATTCCGACTTGAATATCTTGAGTAAGAGAAGTCCATTTGATGAAAACTCAATTTTTTTGGATTCCTGACTCGAAGACCTATCATCCTACCAAATTTTAGTAGAAAAGAAGCTCATATGAGAGAGACATAATTTTTCTAAGACAACTGATAGATTTTGCCAGCAAACAGGTTTTGTGAAGAAATAAGTCCAATTTATTTTCCAAGCATCCAAATTGACATCCAAGTTTCTATTTGGGCAATTTAACTCCTATTAGTCCAAAGTTAAAGCTTGAAGATTTTATGCAACACTATTTATTCTTTTTTTTAGAAAAATAGTGATTGCATTACTTAAATGTAAATCGTCTACTTATGAAAGGACTATATTTTTAAGGAAGTAGGATTAGGGTTGGCTATCAAATAAAAAAAAAGAGAGAAAGGAAGGAGAGGGCGGCTAGAAGAGAAGAAAAACTCCATCCTTTTATCCTATACCCGAAATCATGTATTCAACTTTTCTCTTGATTAGTTTCTCAATAAACATGCAAGGCTAAATTCTTTTTCTTAGTTGCAAGGACACAAAAACCTTTGGATTTCATGAACTGTGAGATTTATTTTACCTTTTCTCTTCAGTTTATATGATGAGTATGTTCATTTTTCTTTGCTTTTTTCCAATGATTGTTTAGTTTGATTGCTAGAGCGAACTCTAAGTTATTATTCTAACCAATCTATTGCTAAGTTTGCTACCAAAACCGGAGTTGTGATATATAAACTTATGAAGAAACTGAATTTAATAATTGTGGCAGATTTATGTTATTAATCTTAAGAAAAATATTCGATCAACTCAAACATAAACCGCAGATAGTGATGTTGTTTAGATTAATTATCTTATCTAGTTCTTAAGGCTGCCAATAAATTGAATTACTAGTGCGGACATTGTAGCTATTTCATAGTTAGGGTTAGTTACACTATGAATCAGTTAACTAAGTAATGTTAAGAAAAGATAAATATTTAAAATATAAATTGACGTTTTATTTCAATGATCAATTTTTATTTTCATAGATGGACGTTTACTTGAGACCAAGGTTTTTTCTCTTAATAATTTATTTATTTATTTAATTTAGCTTGATTGTTTTATTCTGTTTACCATATCATAACCTAGATAACCTTAAACACCCCTCCAATTTCATATCATCTAGCATAAAAATTTGAACTAAACCTTCCTCATAGGATCGACCTCTTGCTTGCTCTATACCATCTTGTTTATTTAAGCTAAAGTAATTAATTTGTATGACCACGACATCGCAACAATACATGCATGTTAAATGTATAAGCATGTTTTTATATGATGAACTCACCGTTTAAGGAGTGACACATGGTTATAACGCTTACATGATGAACAAGAATTTTAATTCTTTCCCAAACTCTATAATAGAAATTTCCTGGGTGACGACCATTGTGTCACTCGTAAGTCCTAAATTCAAGATGATTCAATAAGGGCTTGTCTTGATGCAAAACAATGTGTATTGCTTTTAATCAAAGATTTTAAGGGTAAGAGCTGGTTGTAATTAAGGAAGGTATTAACACTTCTAGCACACTCGACTTGAGATAAGTTGTATTGTGTGGTCTACATGTGATTTAAAGGTTTTGATGGTTTTCTAACCGGTGATCTATCTATGGCTTACGATTGAGATTTATTCGTGTCAATAAATCTGGTATTAAGATTTTATTATGGGCTTGTGTACCCAAATAAATTCTTATGAAAAAAGTTTTCTGTAATTTATATATTATGGTGAAAAATTATCCCAATTAAAATTGATGAATATTTAAAATAACTCAAAGAATTTTCTAGTCAATTTCTAATATTTAAATACCAGCCTTAATTGGAGGTTCAACATTTATACCAAAATATTAACCATTAATACTCATGAATTGAATTTTTAGTGATTATTGGAATATTGGCCAAATTTTCATGGATTCAATAAACCGATTATTAAATCCAAAATGCATACTAAAAATTAAATAAAACATATCATGTATTTTATTTTTTAAGAAAAAATATATGATTTTCCTTCTGTATTTTTAATAGACTTGGTCGTATGCAATTAAAACATTTAATTTTTTTTATTTTTGGTTTTAAACATTCAAAAACATCTAAGAAAATACAAACACACATACCCATCTTTTATATTGATTAACCTACAAACACACCCATACAATTACAAATATTTATACAACATTGTAATTAATCACAAATCATAATAAAAAGACATAAAAAACCATCTAAATCCCAAAATGGACCTTCCGAAGGTTGAGGATAGCTTGGAGGGGCTACACGATACTAGAAACGAAGAAACAGTAGCGGCGTGTGGGTTTGACGCGCCATCGCTATTGGAGGTGTGTGGGTTCACACCCTGTCGTTCATGGAAGGCTGAGACCTCATGGATCTGGAGTTGCATTACCTCCATTTTCTTTCTATACTAGCGGTGAACTTCACCGTCACCTATAAAAACAAAAAAAATTCACAAGCAAAGTTTCGATTCTCTTGGTTTTTTCCTTCTCTTTCAAATTTGTTTTTTTCTCCTTCATTACTGGTTTTTTCATCCACTATTTTTTGCTATTATAGACTGCTACAGGTCTATTGTGGAGGTTTTATATCATTATAGTGGTTTTTATGGGTTGCAGGAGGAGATATCATTAATGCTGCTGTTGTT
>Ga0325411_1006218_pt1 | contig 13139 bp, 5 predicted proteins | sample PopdelMetagenome_13_FD_206181 | JGI IMG/M metagenome (GOLD analysis project Ga0325411, IMG submission 206181) | Populus deltoides microbial communities from Bellville, Georgia, United States - Xylem-PdIQD-R4 | ecosystem: Host-associated > Plants > Phyllosphere > Stem > Wood/Secondary xylem... | reverse complement strand
ACATGTTGGTCTAGGGGTTGAAATGGAAAAAATAAAATTATGGACCAAGATATAAAAAGGCCAAGGAAGAGAGACCAAACAAATAAAAAAAAAACTTGAAGGACCAAATTGAACATTTCCTTGCAATTTAAACGAAAAACAAGTTTGAATAACATTTTTTTATCCTTGATCTTTCATTCTAGTTTTTTTTAAAAAAACATAACATTAATTTTTATAAAATCATAATCTAAACTAAAAGAAAATAGTAAATAATCTATACAGGAATACTCTTTTTATTTTAAAAAATGGTACAATAAATTAACGAGTAAATTATTAATTAATTATTTTATTTTTATATAATGAATTAAAATAGTCTCTTTGGTATTTTAAAATTAACAAAATTGGTCACCATAATACACTGCAGGCCAAGATTTTAATAATAAGAAAAAAAGATGATTAAGTGATGCAAGCATTTTTAAAAAAGAAAATAAAACTTTATCATTGACTCAATTAGATTCAATGAGCATATTTAATTTAACAATGTAATTAAAATAATACAACGGTAATAAATAAACTGAGCTAAATAAAAACAATAACAATGATTATTGAAAAAAAATAACAACTTACTAATATTATGAAAGATATCCTCTCAATATTTTTAAAAGATCTTTTTAATCTTATTTGATTATAAAATAAAAAAATAAATGAGAACATAATAATCTTATAGAAAGAAAGAAAAATCCAAACTCAATTTTAAGCAAATCAAATGTTGAATGGAGAAATTAAAAAAATCAATTTTGAAAAAAATAATTCAAGTCCACTTGAGTCAGCCTGCCAATTTGCGACTTAGTCATGAGATCGGGATAACTGATAAAAAGTCAAATTAAATAAACCTACAAATCTCAATTCTAAAACCAACTTAATATTAGAGAATGAAATTAGAAAAAAAAAACAATTCAATTTTAAAAATAACAAAAAAAAACTCAAGTCAACTTAGGTTAAGATGCCAAGCCCGTGACTTAAGATATGAGATTGAGATAACCGCGTAGAAAGTACAATGAAAAGGATCATGAAGCTCAATTTTCAATCAAACAAATATTGAAGGACAAAATTGAAAAAAAATAAAATATAAAAAATATAAAAAAAGACTAAAATCAAATCGGACTAATCTTCTAGATTGTGATCTGATTCATGAAGTTGATATTATCTCGTAGAAGGCAAACTTAAAAAAAATTACAAATGCAAAATCTTAATCAACCAAATACTGAGGAATAAAATTGAGAAAAAAATCAATAAAAAAATCTAAAACAAAACAAATATTAATCAAAAGAATGAGAATTATATTTGACAAAAAAATAAAATCAAAAGTTGAAGAATGAAATTAAAAAAAAATAATTAAGAAAAGGATTTAAAATAAATAGCAATAAAAAAAAATTAAAATTGATCTAAAAACTAAACGAAACGAAATTGTGAGGGACGAGATTGAAAAACAAAATCAATTAAAAAAATTAAAAATAAAAAATTATAATAAAAAAAACAATGAACAAATTTGAAATAAAATTAAAAAGGAAGAATAACTTTTATTTTTGCAAAGCAGTGCGAATCCCGTGAAGAAAAAAAGGAGAAAAAAAAAAAGAAGAAAAAGGGTAGCCATGAGCTTCAAATTAGACAAGCGTCGCCTCACCAGTAACCTCTCGGTGTGAAGAACACAATGGTGGACGACAATGTTACGCCACCAAAATTCACCTCATACGTTTCTAGAGCACAAACAATAGCTTCCACACGCGCCGCCCAAGTTATCCTATCTATTTACCTAACCCATAATATTTTTTTCGTTTTAATTCTGGTCCTTTAACTCCTAATTAGTTTACATGAAATATTACGAGAATCTCGTATCTAAATAATTAAAATAAATTATGAAATTAAATCTAAAATAAAATTAATATAAAAAGATCAAATTAAAAAAAATTAAGTGGTTGAGCAAATAAATTTTCATTAACCGATCAAATTTAATACTAGCAAACAAAAAGGACGTGGCATTTATTCAAAGTTCAAATTTAATTTCAAAATCTTTAATTTTTTTAAATTAATAAAATTAAATATTATTTTACCAAACCGATTATCAACCTAGGAACGAAATATCTCCCTTGCATTAATAGGCCATACACAAGCATAATGACAAATCGCCATGACGAATTCCAAAGAAATGCAGCATTAAAGAACCAAACTAAAATAAAAAACAAATTGAGGAACGAAAGTGAGAAGAAAATTGGAAAAAAAAAGATATATTAATTATTTTTTAATTTTTCATTAATTAGTCTCTACCAAAACTGATTGTGCTGAATTTAATATTATTTTATTTTAAAAAGCATTTTTTTCTCATCAACATTTACACATTATTTGCTTCTTCTTACATTTTTCTATTTTTCAGAACAAAAAAAGAAGGACTGTAAAGGAACATAAAATGAACGAAAGAGACTGTTGAATTAATTTTTGGAACTAGAGAGATTATTTAATTTATTTTGTAAAAAAAAGAACTAAATAATAATTTACTCATTAATTAATGCAGCAGCCAAGCACTTACCAAGGACGAGCAAAGTACGTGGGACCGTCTCTGTTGTTGCATTGAATTTTCCATTCAAAGAAGGAGGTTTCCTCCATTGACCAGATTACTTTCTGGCTAACTTGCTTGCTTCATCTTCTTCTTATCGTCCATCAAGCACGTATACTTAATATATATTATATTGCCAATGGACCGCATCCCTCTTCTACATTTTCTTCCTCATCACTGTTATTTAGACCCTCAAATTCTAAGTCCAGTTTCACAAAGTCTTATTTGCCAGTTTTTGTTCTTCTTCTTCCATGGCAGATTGAAGTGAAAGATTATCCAGTTATGGGAAACTGTGTGAGGAAGCCTGTTAAGTGTGCTCATGCTTCTTCCAGTAATTTTCCTCCATCTGGTTAGTCATGATCTTTCTCACTATTCTTGCTAATCAATTCTGGGTTCTTAATTTGTGTTGTATGTCCATAAAGATCACTTTTTTATATGAAAGTTTAGGAATTTATGTCAAAGTGGAGCTGCACATGTTGAGGAACTTATCTTTATAGTTATAAGTTGAGCTAATTCTCCCTCTTGTTCTGTTTGTGAATAGAAGATGTGAGAGTTTGTTAGTCTTTAGTTTTCAATGGATTTTGGATTCTTGATAGTTGTAGACGTATTGGGGCTATGCTTGTAATCTTGCCATCTAGATGAACGTTCAAAGTTTAGACTAATTTGAAACTAAAGATTTTAAGTTTTTAATGTATCGATTAGAGTGTTTAGGCATCATAAGAGGGTTTAATTGAAGGAACTGTTTCCAAAACACGTTTTCCACTGATAATATAGTGCGTGTTGCAATAAGTGGGCTAAGAAATGCTACAAAAATGTGGAAATTTGAAGCAATGTTGATTCCTAATGCGAAGGATATTGATGGGATAGTGATTTAAGTTTGGTTGATTTAATGGAGGTTAGAAACCCAAAGGGGGTGAAATGGCAGAGGAGCACACTAGTAAGCTTAAGGTCACCGGTTTGGATTCCCACTTCAGCTGGCCACCCATTGCTAAGGCAAAGTGAGGTTAGTTAAGGATGAGGAGGCCATGATGTGGGGTTTACGTGGGTACGATGATATGAGAACCTGCGCTGGATACCTTCTGTCGAATCCAGAAGAGGAGTTCAACTGCATAATTAAATGCAAAGAAAGTAATAGCAGTGCATTTATATGTTTTTGAGACTCAGTTTTAAACTACTTAGGAAGGGTTGTGTAACTGGGTTAAATGGATGCTTAGTGTTCATAAATCTGTTCTGACCGACTTATGTTGATGGGAAATAAGGCCATTGTTCTGTGGAGAGATTGTATCATTACTTCAAACGCAAGGAAGCTGATTCATGTTTTACTTCTTTAGTAATGTTTACTTCTTTGTGGCTGTTCAAAAACACAAGTTTTCTGGTTACCTGCATAGTATCTCAAAGGTACTGATAGTTGCTCTTTTATTTTGCTATCTGTCCTTTCAGGAGCTACAAAGCCTAATGGTGATGCAAAGCAAGTTTCAACCTCTCCTAGCGGGGAATCATCATTTAGAAGCTTGAACAAATCTTTGATTGCATCCAAAGTTGATGTATCTGCACATAGCAATCTCAAGTCCTTTAGCTTTACTGATTTGAAGAATGCCACCAAGAACTTCCGTTCAGAAACTTTGCTCGGAGAGGGAGGTTTTGGGTGTGTTTTCAAAGGATGGATTGACTTGAACACATTTGCTCCTACCAAACCTGGAAGTGGAGTTATTGTTGCAGTCAAGAAGCTCAAGCCAGAAAGCTGTCAGGGTCACAAGGAGTGGCTTGTATGTATATTGGACCCTCTTATAGCTGTTATTTTTCCATTTGACCTTGCAAATCTATATTTGAACTCATCTTTGTGTTCGGTGCTTTAAATTTGGCAGACAGAAGTAACCTATCTCGGTCAGCTTCATCATGAAAATCTAGTGAAACTCATTGGGTATTGTTCCGAGTCTGATAATAGACTTCTAGTCTATGAATTTATGCCGAAGGGAAGTTTGGAGCAACATTTATTTAGAAGTAAGTAAATTTAATTTTATCGATTTATTTCTTCCCAATTTCCTTATATGTTTGGGTATAATTTTGTTTATCTTTGTATTACAGTCCATCATGAATGGTATATGTGTTTTGTCATAAAGTGTGTCTAAACGTACTTACGTGTTTATGTGAATGCCATTGCTTATAACAGGGAGAGGGAGAGGGAGGGGGAGGGATACTGTCCTTATCTTATATGCTTGACGACTAATTTTTGCCCACATTTTAGGTTCTTTTGTGTTGGGATTGCGAGGTGTAATGCATGAAACAATTGGATGAAGATGATGAGGATTGGATTGAAGGGAGAGCGGAAAAATTCTTGAAGAATTTAATCTATTTCTTAGTAATAGGGAAAAACATAGGTGAACATTGCAGGAGGAAATTTCAAGGAGTTACCTCATTTAGAGAAGCAAGCTTCCTTTTTTTTGACGTTTCAAGGGTCATATAGGAAACCATTGCACGGTGATTCCTAAAGATACTGAATGCTCTTAAATCTTAGTTCATATTTTGGAAGCACTTGTGTTTCCATATGCCTGAAGGTGATTTCTGAATGATACATGATCTTAGGGGGAAGCAATGACATTGAAATAAAATTGAAGAAAAAGAAAAAAAATAACTAAGCTGAAACTCATGCTGTCAACTTGTTTGTTTAATGTGGCTTGTTGCTCTTCTGGTGAGTGGAATTGGACCTTTTCTTCTATGAAACAAGTGATCACGGGCTTGTTTTAGATTCATTTTAGATAATAATTTTACTTTTCCCACGATGAGAAATTTCTATGAATGACTATTATTGATACTTTTCTACAAAACTAATAATAAATAAAACAATCTCTCGCCCTGCAGAAGGTGTTCAGCCTATCACTTGGACTATGAGAATGAATATTGCAATTGATGTAGCAAGGGGGTTGTCCTTCTTGCATGGGTTGGATGCCAATGTAATCTATCGCGACTTGAAGGCATCCAATGTTCTACTTGATTCGGTATGCTGAAACCTCATGAATTTGTACTTGGGTAACAGAAAAGAGTAACTCTACATCCAGAAGGCTGATGGATTTTTGATTTTTTTTTCAGGATTATAATGCTAAGCTTTCAGATTTTGGCTTAGCAAGGGATGGCCCTACTGGAGATAACACACACGTGTCAACCAAGGTTTTGGGAACTCGGGGCTATGCTGCGCCGGAGTATGTAGCCACAGGTCAGTCGACTTTCTGTTGCATATGATTTAGTTTTTCATTGTAAATGGATCGTCTTTAGGAGAGTTTAATAATTAAATTCATTAGGATGAACTCAAAAATGCTGGACTATTACTATTCTGTAGATTCTCAAAATAGTGGGGAATTCTCCACATTTGCTCCATGCATCTGTTCCCCTATCTCTTGCACAAGTAGTGGATATAATAAATGATAAAAGATGGGTTTACCATCAGCTCACAAGCACTGGATATGATCATTCTTGTTGTCATTGCTGTTGTTGATGCTGTTAATAATATTTGGAGAAAGATAATGATTGGCAGGTAAAATTTAATAAGGTCTAGTTTGTGCAGTTGACTCTCCAAAAAGAACAGAGAGAGAGTTTGTTCTGTTTATCCTTAGGATAGTACTCCAATTTTGAATACAAAATGTAAACCATGAATTGAGGATTTAACATCTGTTTGTGTTTTCCATTTGTTTTAAAAGTAGACATGTTCTTTAGATTTAGACTTCGCGGAATGCGGGTGCAGCCGCAGCCGCAGCCGCTCTTGGGTTCCCAAATGGGCACTTAGTATAAGCAAGTGCTATTTAGCCAAATTTTTTTATCTTAATGTAACTACTGTCCCTTTTGATTTCCCTTCAAAAGGAAAATTGAAAAGTAGAAGCAAATGTTTTAAGTTTATTAACCACCTGCTCTTTCTCATTAATTGTTCCAAACCAAGCAGGTCATTTGACCCCGAAGAGTGACGTGTACAGCTATGGTGTTGTCTTGTTAGAGTTGCTATCAGGACGAAGGGCAATGGATGAAGAGAGAGGCGGTCCAGACGAAACCCTGGTGGATTGGGCGAAGCCTTTCTTGATCGACAGCAGGCGAGTTTTGAGAATCATGGACACTAGACTGGGTGGACAGTACCCTAAGAAAGCAGCCCAAGCCGCGGCTGCGCTCGCGTTACAGTGTCTGCACACAGATCCCAAGAACAGGCCACCCATGATTGATGTTCTAGCAACTTTAGAAAAACTCAACACATCAAAGGACATCCCAAGAACAGCACGTCCAGTTAAGCTGGATAATCATGGGATCAAGCCTATGAACAGCTCTTACAGGATAACCAAAACATAAGCAAATCTATAAACTATCCTTTCCTTGTATCCTATTTTTGATATCGCTCTACTCCGGGCTAGTTAGATGCATGAAGTTGCACCTGAAAGTATGAGGATCTGTAAATGGCTAGAAGATGCATGATGCAATAATGGAAGCGTGTGCATGTCTCTCATCTCTGTGAAGACTAGTGTCATGGACAAAGACAACCAGCTTAGCTATTTGTAAAATGTACTTGATTATTTAATTTCATTTGTAGGGGGGTGGCGTTGTGGAAGAAAATTATACAGTGAGGGTCGTTTCCTCCATTTCAGCCCGTTTGGGTTGTATAAATTTTATGTTTTCTTGGATTATTGTAATTAAGGCCTGTTTGTTTTACTGGGAAATTGTTTTCTAAATTTTATAGTGTTTTTTAACCCTAAGTTAGGTAATAGAAAATATTTTCTGAATAAAGAAAATTTTAGCTTGATTTCAAATGTTTTTGGAAAATATTTTTTAAAAGTTATAAAAAAATAAAAAAAATCTTGTTGATTGTTAATTATATTAAATTTGATTTTTAATCTTTTAAATGTTATATATATTTTTTAAATTATTTATTTATTTATTTGATTTTATCTTCTAAAATTTGATTTTTATATTAATTTTGATTTTGATTTTTTTATTATATTTTTAATTAAAATTTTTTATTTATAAAATTTGGTTCTTATTTTTTTGATTATTATTTATTTAATTTGAAATAATTTATGAAATTAGATTTTTTTTTAATTTTTTTATCTAACAAATTTGGTCTTCATTTTTTATTGCTATTTGTTTTATAATTTATAAAATTTAATTTGATTTTTATTTTTATCTTTTTTTTAACTTTTTTATCCTTCAAATTGAATTCATATTTGTTTTTTTAATAAACTTGAAAAAAAATTAAAATATTAACAAGTTATTTTTCATAATATAACCAAATACTTCAAAATATTTTTTAATTTATTTTTTATAATAATATTGAATATAGAAAAAATAATTTATTTTCTAAGAACCTACTTTACATGAAAATCATTTTTTTTTTTTAAAAAAAAATACTCTCCAACAAGAGCTGATAACATAATCCACGTATCCACAAATCCATGTGGAAAAGATAAATGTGAAGGCCCTTTATAGAATATTTTCAATATAAATCCTGGAATCCATTGAAATACTTGTTTATCTCATGAAATAAAAATAAAAATAGACTAGATTACGGAACATAAGGCTCTTTTTTTTTCTTTTTTTTTTCCTTTCCAGGTTCACCATGACAGATAACCTGCAGTGGCAACCCATCTTGATGGCTCAATAGAACAATGCTCAAATTTACCAAATAGTACCAGAAAAAGCAGGGTCAAAGAGTTATTGCCCAATTCTCAACAAGAGTAACTCTCTGGTTCGACCACTGAAGATTGTGAACAAAAATATTACAAGGATCAAGAGCTTGTATATCCCCTGATCACATGCAGCCAGTTCATCCAAATTTATTGTTTCCACACAAATCATTAGCAAAATGATTCAGAGAATGTACAACTATATTACTAATCTTTATGAATCACATTGCGTTGATCTTGAGGAAAAAATCAAGACCAAGATCTACACCTTCTATTACTCAAAACTTTGTCAACTTGATCAAAAGATAAGTGTGAAATTCCTAGAGAATGCAAGCATTTTGTCCCATTTTTATTTTTGGACAAAGCTACTTGCAAAAGTTTTGCTTCTTCCTTGCTCATTTTTAACAGCTTAAGAATCTCTCTAATACTAGGGAAAAAAGCTTCAGGGCGAGAACAAAATGGTTGAAAAACATGGAACAATGCTTGCATATCAGAATCAAACTGATTGATCCCTTCATTAGAAAATTGAATACTACTTGTGAAAATGCTGCGGGAAACAAATTGATCAAGCGCATCAGCAACACTTCTCCATAAATCCAAGAAGTCTTTCGGGTTGAGACTCGTCTTACCAAGATGAAGCTGACTTTTCAGAGCATCCAATGCTTGTACAATGCCAAATGATACTGCTAAATCGGTGACTGCTGGAACTCTATTTAAATTCACATCTCTCTCTTGCACAAAAAATCTCCCATTTTGCAGATATTCCCAGGAAAGGGTTTCAAAATGATGAAGAAGCGCAGTGATTATCTCCATGAGCCAGTTAGTCATAAGCTCTTCCAAACTTTTGATTTCATCCCCAAAGAAGCAACTATCACCCAAAACCTCATTATTTCCATCAATGTCAAAATCCTTTTCAGCAATTCTCATCTCTAAAAAGTTAACATCATCACTCCACTCTTGCAGTTTAGATTCAATATATCTAGCAGCATTGATTGATCCACATACCTTGATTAAGGAGGCATCCACATTTTCAAGAGAAAAGTCAGTATTCTTGCACCGCAAGACCAATCCATTAAGAAAATACCAAAAGAATCTCGCCGCAGTTGATCTGATAAAGCGAATACGGTGTTGAAGAGAAGGCAAAGTTTGGCATCGTTCAATCATCTCCCAGGCTATTTTCAGGGCTGATTCTGCTACTATTGGAGCTTTATGGTCTCCTCTAGAAGAGAGTACAAAATGTTTAGATTCTGTACCAACTACAACATCACATTCCTTATCAATTATCCAAGCTCTTTCATCTTTCAGTACAGGTTTTATTTTCTTCCATGCATCCTTCAGCTCTATTGTAGCCCAAATCTTGAGCCACTCTGGCCTATCACAAAATATTGTTAACACTGACAGGCCTCTGGAGAGCCCTTCAAACCTTTTAGGCTCCTCTAAGAAGAAAGGAGTTTCTGAGCTTAAAAGTGATTGCATCCGTTTATCAAAAGAAACAATATGGTCTATCAAATGAAGCCATGATGTACTTACTTCTGATCTAACTTGTTTATCCTTGTATCTTTCAGCATGAACAGAAAAAACGCTTTTTGCTAGAAACCCAGAAAGCATCTGGACCATTGCAGAAACCCACGCTTCTTTAGCACTGCAGCTCCTCAACCTTGCTTTGTCAATCAAAGGCTGCAAAACATCATCTACTCCTACAATAAAGTCTTTTGTAATCTTATAGACAAGAGCAAAAATAAGTTCAGGCTGCTCAGCCCATTTAGAGAAGTGGTATTCCATTCGTGAAGCAATGGGAGAAACTAGTTCATCAATGGCCCAAAGCCCTATGCCACACTCCCTTTGTTCGATAATGTTATGTTGTCGATCTTCCCTTCGTCTCTGCAGATGCTGCAAAGAACAAAGAGCTAAAAATGTTTGAGAATAACATTTACTTTTGTCTCCTTGCATTAAAACCAGTGGATACGAAAGGCCAGCAACATCCCCACTGTCTATTTTTGGTGTTAGAAGTTTGGGCGGCCAGCCTAGGGAAGAAAGAAGAGCCCGGTGATCAGCAAGAACTTGTGGCCGAACAACAACTAAAATTTTATCAACTCTAGCATCAACAGATTCCAAAAGACGATGCCACTGAGCTTGAAATTTCTTAATGCTAACCAATACTTCCTCAATGTTGTTCATCGTTTTTATGGCTTCAAGTATCCTTTCTAGCTTTGGTCCAAAGTCCTGCATACCAATGCATTAAAGATCCATGTTTGACTTGCCTATTAATATACAAATCCAACAAACATTCTGGAATGATAAGAAAACAGAGATTAGAGCCATTACCATTGACTTCAAAGAAGTTTGGCGCTTTTCTGAAAACAAATTCTGAGCATGGAGACCACCGACACAGAAAACCCCATCTTCAAGATCTCCAACCAGAGCTTCCAACTGCAAGGCAGTATCTGAGACAATTTACAAGAAAGCTTAGCAAAACTATATTGCAAAAAGATCTAAAATTAAAATTGACAGGCCTAGCCATGAAGTCAATCAGCAAATCCATATATACAGCCTACACAAATTACTGTCATTGATGAATGAGGAAAAACAAAGAAGCATAAATATATAGATATGCATATCCATAATTTGAGAAACCCGAGAAGCTTAATAACAAACAAAGAATCTATTTGACAGTAAAAAGCACAGTACAATAACAAAGGCCAAAATATAACCCTTCTTGTTTTAAAAAAACTAGAATTAATTACAATTTTGTCGAAGAACCTGCATGCAATATCAAGTGGTTCCAAAATATCTTGGTTATTACTTCAAAGATGGTGACAGTCACTGCGGAACTTCAGGAACAATTCAGGAAGTAGTAGCAGAATATGGATGAAATTTTAGACCAAGGCAAACCTGTTTGCACTAATTGGTCCCATGCTGCATTAAATGTCATGCTATATCACAATCTAAAGCAACAAATCTCGACCGGTGCTCACCAGATATTTATGCTCTAAACCACCCAAATTTAACCCAGAAGGAGTTTTGATGTAGCAAATATATGGAAATATTCAAGAAACATCGCTTGAACATAAATGAACAAAAAACATGGTACCCTGCAGATTTTGATTCAATTAAGCCAAGCCTTGACTTAAATCCTACTCCATTAATAAATTTTTTAACCATCAGTAAAGGGAAACAACCACAATTAGCAAATTTATAAAGTGGTAAAGAACCCATCAAAGAATATTAATTAAAAAGCAAATACACAAAACATAAAGAAGCATAAAAAATAAAATAAAAAATCAAAACCCACCAATATATTTCAGTATATTTTCAATTCTTTGAACCTGTTTAGCAAGTTTTGGGATCTCCTCAACCAGAACCTTCCCTACTTTCCATGAACCAATCCCATCTACAAAATCGACAACAAAAAAACAATCAAGAAACTATTAAACAACTTTGACTCATATACCATTAACAGAGAGAAATACTAACATTGAGAGGTTTGGAGACTCAGATTTTCCAACATGAAATTGACTTTGGAAAGTGATGATTTAGCACTAAACGAGCGAGAAATCCACGAAACAGCCAGTTCGGTGAGTTTTCTCCGTAAGTTCAAAAGATGGGCATCGAAATTGGAGCGTTCTTTTGTTAAATCAGATAAGAGGAGAGGAGCCCTGACGAGTAGATCTTGATGGGTTACTAAATTTTGATCAAGAAACTGTATGTTCTGTGAAGAGAGCTCACTTCTTCTGGGCAGAACTTGAAACGGTAGCTGTTGTAGTGGTGGTGGCGTAGGAGGAGGAGGAGAATCCATCGTTAGTGTCAAAAGGTGTGTCGAAGAATTTGCACTTTGCGTTATCGTAACTCAAGTTTTCATGTCAGTTTCAGATCAAAGTGAGAGACACGGAGTCACGGACAATTATAGTTATCAGTACGACTCAGTTCGAGTTCAAGGACTGGATCATGTTTTTGCTGAGATAATGTGGGGGTCGATGGTCCCCTAAGATCAACTCAAAATTGTTTCAGTCTTTAAAAAAAAAAAAATCAAAATTGTTTCAGTTTCTTTTCTTTTTTTCTTTTTTAAAAAACCAACTTAAATAACTTGTTTACGATAAATTTAAAAAAACTAAAACAATATTCTTTTGAATTTTTTTTAAAACTCCTTTGACTTACAAATTTAGATATTTAGTTAGGTTAATTAAATTAATAAATTCAAAAACTAAAACTAAGAAGTTCAACTTTAGTTAAAAATTAAAACAATATTCTCATCTAGATATTTAGTTAGTTAGGTCAATTAAATTACAAATTTACCTAGTTAATTACATAGATATAATCAAGTTAATTTAAAAAATAAAATTAATTTAAATTAGGCTTGGATAAACGAATTATCAGATTTATTGTGTATTTGAGAGTATTTTTTTTGCTTGAAAATTTTTTAAAATAATATTTTATATCAATATATTAAAATAATTAAAAAACATGAAAAAATTTAATTCAAAACTAAAAAAACTTAAAAATGTTCAAAAATATAATTAAAATATAATACAAAATATCAACAAACTCATGGGGACAGGCGTGAGAGACAGGGAAAAGGTCGGTGTTGTGGTTTTGTCGGCAAAGAGTGGTGTTGTGATTTCTTTGGCAGTCGACCATGATGCTTTAGTGTAAGATACGAGGATGAAAAGAAAGAAGATACAACTTAAACTTTATGAATTCATGATATCTTATGTTACAATTTCGAAGTTATATATATAACCAATTTTTACTGAAAATAAATTGATAATTATGAAAATGAGGGCTTGCATGACTAATTAGCATTTGGTTTTAAAATAACTGGATTTGGGTTTGAATGGTATAATTTAGCTATTTGATTTTCATTTCAGTTTTCTATTTATATTTTCTTTTTAAAAAAA
>Ga0325411_1006214_pt1 | contig 13144 bp, 13 predicted proteins | sample PopdelMetagenome_13_FD_206181 | JGI IMG/M metagenome (GOLD analysis project Ga0325411, IMG submission 206181) | Populus deltoides microbial communities from Bellville, Georgia, United States - Xylem-PdIQD-R4 | ecosystem: Host-associated > Plants > Phyllosphere > Stem > Wood/Secondary xylem... | reverse complement strand
TTCCTGATATGGTTACCTTTATCTATGAGAATTCTCTGCATCATTTATCTTTTTCCAGACATGGCAGTTATTTGTAATACTTGTGATGTGAGCAAACACTGAGGAACTTGCATTTTGGCTGTCTTAGATTATAATTATCCCTCGTTAACAATAATAAAAACCCTAACAGTACTCGTACCAGTAAAGTAGTCATAAGAAGATACAGATTCTTTTCAAAGTCCAAACTACCCACTTTTGACCCGTTTCTCCTACAAGAGAAAAGTCACCTCCCCATCCCCCCCCTCTCTCTATGAACGTTTAAACCACTTTTAGAAAGAGAGACTCAAATCAAAGCTCCTCCCTCTTTCTCTCTCGTAACTCTCTAAAAAAAATAAAAAATTCTCCAAGATTATTTTTTTAAGAGAGAGAAAGAAAACCCGGCATTTCCCATTCTTTCTTAATTCAAGTTTCTCAATGTTTTTGTCAAAACAGAGATCGAAGTACGGAACAAGAAAATAAAAGAATGGAATTTGTTGGTAAATCAGTCAAGAAGAAATTTAAAGGGTTTGGCGTTTTCAAAGGAACAGTCAAATCCTACGACCCGTCGTCTGGTTTCTTCGAGGTCAAGTACGAGGACGGCGATTTCGAGAAGCTTGGTTTCTCTGATGTTGCTTCTTTGGTAGGAGAGGATAAAGAAGCGGCCGTTGCTGCTGCTGCCGCTGCTGTTGTCGGGCCTGTTGACCATAAGCCTCGTTTGGGCCGGAAGCCCAAGAAGCGTCGCCGTGCTGACCCTAAGAAGCCCGAGAGCGGAGGAGAGTCAGGTAATTCTAGGGTTGTTGAGGCTAATGGGAATTTGGATATGAATAGAAATGTTGATCTGAATGATGGGTTTAGTGGGGATTTGAGGGAAAATGTTGATATTAATGTCGATTTGAATGAAACCCTAGAAAAAGGAAGTGGGATTGTGGAGAATTTGACAGAGGGGGTTTTTGATTTGAATGCTGGGTTTAATTTTGATTTAAACGAGGAGGGAGAGGAGGGTAATAATAATAATAATAATAATAATAGCCATATTCATATTCATAATCATAATCATAGTAATAATAGTAATAATAATAATTTAAGTGTTGATTTTGAAGGGAAGAAGAGGGAGTGCATCGACTTGAATTTGGATGTGAGTGGTGATGTGGATGAGAATATTAAGGAGTTTGATTTCGAGTGTCAAGCTGCGGAGACCCAAAAGAGGGAATGTGGGTTTGATTTGAATTTAGGGATTGATGAGGAAATTAAGGATGGGATGGATGATGGTTTTGAAGGGCAAGTGGATGAGGCTCCAAATTTTGAGATTCCAAGGATGGGGGAAGTTGAGAAAAGTCATATTGAAAGTGCAATTCCTAATGGGAAGTTGGAAGAAGTTCATGTTATTAATGATTCGTGTGTAGAGTTGGGTGGAAGGATTGAGGAGTTGAATATGGTTTCTGGTGAAGATTTTAGGGCTTGTGATTCTGTTGGAGTGATGGATGTTAAGGATGTCAAGGAGGATTGTCCTGAGGTGATTGATTTAACAAATGGTTATAAAGAGGAGAGTGTGAGTCAGAGGAGGGGGAGGAGCAGAAGAAAGTTTGCAGATAATTTGAATTCTATTCCAGATGTAACTGTTCTCTTGGATACTAATGCTGTTAGGGATGAATGTTTGGTGGAGAGTGGTAGTAGGAGGCGCGGGAGGAGGAGAAAGCTTGCAGATAATTTGAATTCTACTCTAGAAACAATAGTTCTCTCAGATGCTAATGCAGGTGGGGATGTTTGTACAATGGGAGTTGATGGGAACTTAGGTGATGTTGGAAGTTCATGTAAAGAGGTCAGTGGTAGTGCTAGAAAGAGGAAAAAACCTTTGGGTAATGGGAATTCTACGCAAGAAACAACCGTTTTGAGAAGAAGTGCTCGTAGAGGGTCAACTAAAAACGACATGTCAAATGATATATCAATGTCTCCTGTAGTTAGTGCATTAATGGAGGAAAAACCTGTTAAATCACATCATGAATGGCCTGAAGAGCCCGTGGTTCTTCCTCCTAAGTTGCAACTACCTCCTTCTTCGCAGAGTTTAGATTTGAGTGGCATTCCTGTACTTGACCTATTCTCAGTTTATGCCTGTTTAAGATCATTTAGCACTTTGTTGTTTTTAAGTCCATTTGGGTTGGAGGAATTTGTGGCCGCAGTGAAGGGTAACTCTCCAAGTTCACTATTTGACTGTATTCATGTTTCAATTCTGCAAACTCTAAGAAAGCATTTGGAGAACCTTTCAAATGAAGGTTCTGAATCTGCTTCTAATTGCCTGAGGTATTCCTTTTGCTCCTTACTTTTCATTTTTGTTGAAGTTGATTTTCTTTTCATTTGAAACTTAGGTTTATTGATATTTACTATTTTTAATTGACTATCAATTTAGGAGCCTTGATTGGGGTTTGTTGGACTTGATTACGTGGCCTGTTTTCATGGTTGAGTACCTCTTGATCCATGGTTCAGGGTTGAAACCTGGATTTGATCTTAGTAGATTGAAGCTGTTCAGAAGTGACTACCACAAACAACCTGTATCTGTGAAAGTGGAGATATTAAAGTGTCTTTGTGATGACATGATTGGGGCGGAAACCATCAGGTCGGAGCTTAATAGGAGATCTTCAGGAACTGACCCTGACATGGACTTTGATCGAAATGTGAATCTTGGGGGTTACAAGAAAAGGAAGACTGCGATGGATGTCTCAGGTAACTCATGCCTAACGGAGGACGCTGCTGATGACACTAATGACTGGAATAGTGATGAGTGCTGCCTTTGTAAGATGGATGGAAATTTAATATGCTGTGATGGTTGTCCTGCCGCATATCATGCAAAGTGTGTGGGTGTTGCCAATAACTATTTGCCTGAGGGTGACTGGTATTGTCCCGAGTGTGCGATTGACTGGCAGAAACCTTGGATGAAACCTCGAAAGTTGCTTCGAGGAGCAGAGCTATTGGGAGTTGATCCTTACAACCGGCTATATTTTAGCAGCTGTGGTTACTTGTTGGTGTAAGTTTTTCCTAATGTTGCTTATTATTATTGTTTATGAGTAGCTGGGTGTGGTATGTAGAATACAGTCCACAGTATTTAACAAAAATAATATAGAGCAAGTGAAATATTATGTTATGAAGTTTTGCTTAGTTGGTATTTTCTTATATAGGTTTTAAAATTTAAGACCATCAATATCTCAAGGAAACAAATTTCTGAGACTGTTTAAGTGGTAGAAGCCACAAGACATCTTTTCACTTGCTGATGTCATTGTCTAGCATGTCATTAGCAATAGCTATAACTATTTACTTGATATGGTTTCTTCCATTATCTAGGGATACAAGCTTGTGATTGTGGTCGTAGTATTTGAGCTGCAGTTATTTTTATGACCCATCTGCCTGTGAGCTTGCTTTATTACTTGCATATTTTTTTCATGTATTGTTGATCTTGCAGGTCAGATTCGTGTGACACTGAATGCTCATTCAATTACTACCAAAGGGACCATCTTAGTCTTGTTATCGAAGTGCTAAAGTCTTCAGAGATGATTTATGGTGGCATTTTGGAGGCTATCCACAAGCACTGGGACATGCATTTATATGGAGCAAGTAGCAGTTTGAGTTCCCTAAAGCATACAACAAGCTTAGACATGTTCATACCCCCATGTCCCTCAGCATCTTTAGATACATGTGCAACTAAAATCAAGGCTGCTGATGGACAAAACCTTGGAAAGTTTGTTAATGGATGCTGTGGTCATCTTGATGTTGAGTTTTCAAAGTCTGCGAGCCTGACATGTATGAGTTCTGAAGGATCAGCTGAAACCATCCAAATCAGTTCGGGGAACCAGAATTTTCAGAAAGAAGGGCCTGACTGCTCTAACAGATTTGCTGGCTTCTCAAATGAATCCGATGTTCCAGGAAAGTCCCCTCTCATGGGAGACAATTCTATGACTTCCAACAGTTTGGATATTAAACGAGAAAAGAATCCATGTCCTCCTCCTACCAGATGTCCTTCATCTGCTGGAAATGCAAAAGCTGAGGTCACATTACAGGTGCAGCCTGGAACTGAGTACATGAACTATTACTGTTTTGGCCATACATCTGCTTCAATTGCAGATGTGTTATTGTCTAAACCATCAGAGAAGACCACTGAAAACTCCATAAAATCAGATGAGGAAATGGCTTTAGCTCAGATGAAGGTCATTTTGAAGAAATCCAACAAGTTCCGTTGGTCAAGCATTCCCTGTCTAAATGCTGAAGTCCAGAAAGGAAAATGTGGATGGTGCTTCTCTTGCAGAGCGACCACTGATGAGCCAGATTGCTTGTTTAATACAAGTTTGGGTCCTATTCAGGAAGGTTCTGAAAGTGAGGCGATTGGTCTTCAATCAAAAAGAATCAGGAAAGGCTATCTAATAGATTTAATATATCATATTCTCTTGATTGAACATCGACTTCAGGGGCTGCTACTGGGTCCATGGCTGAATCCGCATTATACCAAGCTTTGGCGTAAAAGCATTCTTAAGGCATCTGATATTGCGTCTGTTAAACATTTACTGCTAAAAGTAAGGATCCTCTTTCAACTTGGTCAGCACTGAGCAGAATTATTATTGCTTTTCATTTCTTCAAGATTTCTTTCATTCAAACTCAGATTCATTTCAAGGTTCAAACTGACATTTAGAGCCTATCTTGCGTGATAGCTTTTAAACCATGCTCACTTGATTTTAAAATGTTATTCAAACTTCTATTTTACCTTCATCTGGGTTTTTACAATAATTTTTGATGAATTTTGTTGGCATAAGTTGTTTATCTAGTGCAGTTGGATTACCTGAAGTCCCAGCTGCAAACAAATCTGAAGCATCCTATTAGTGGTCTTGTGTGCGATAAGTTGATTTAGAACAGTCAATGTTGTCTTGAAACCCTGATTTCTTATAGTTGTTTATTGAATTTATCTAGTGATTTTTGGCAGTTGTCTTGAAACCAGGATTTCTTATACAAGTTGTGTTGGTAGTCTTTGTCTCCTTGGTCCAGAAGGGTCCAAGTTGGTGCAAGCTGTAATAATATTTACAATGGTTATCCCTTGATCTATTTGCTTTAAATTCATCTTGTTATGGGTTTTGTGCAGTTAGAGGCAAATGTGCGGCGTCTTGCACTTTCAGCAGACTGGGTGAAATACGTGGACTCTGGTGTCACAATGGGATCTTCTTCTCATGTTGTGATTACTTCTTCACGTGCATCTTCAAAGAATGGGATTGGCAGGAAAAGGGCTAGGTCCACAGAATTTGAGTCAAAACCCTGTGCAAATTCTGCCAGTGGATTGAGTATGTTTTGGTGGAGGGGTGGTAGGCTTTCTCGTCGGCTGTTCAGTTGGAAGGTTTTACCTTGCTCCTTGATTTCCAAGGCTGCCAGACAAGGTCTGAATTTCTTCTTCTATGTCTTCTATCTATTTTTTGGGGGTGGTAGTTTTTTCATTTTAGGAAACTGAGTATTATTCTGAATATGTTCAAAGTTTGAAATTCTGCAGCTGGTTGTATGAAGATACCAGGCATATTATATCCTGAGAATTCAGATTTTGCGAAGAGAAGCAAACATGTTGCCTGGCAAGCTGCTGTTGGGTCATCAACGACTGCAGAACAACTAGCTTTGCAGGTATGGTGCTCATTTTTCATTTCCTTTCAACTTTTCTTGATCATGGTTTTCTTTTTCCTGCTTTGTTCTCTCTATCTCACCTACGTGGGGGCAAGGACATTTAATTGCAAAAATCAGCTTTTTTATTATAGTGTCTATTTTCAGCTTCCTTTTAACTGGTTCCATCTATTTATTTTAATTGTATGACCTTTCCAGGTTAGAGAGTTTGATTCGAATATTAGGTGGGATGAAATTGAGAACACTCATCCTTTTTCTATGTTGGACAAGGAACTTAGAAAATCATTCAGGCTGTTCAAGAAGGTAATTATCCGCAGGAAGTGTGTAGAAGAAGAAGGGGCTAAGTATCTTCTTGATTTTGGCAAGAGGAGATGTATTCCTGAAGTTGTTTCAAAAAATGGGTTTATGATTGAAGAATCCTCCAGTGAAAGGAAGAAGTATTGGCTAAACGAATCTTATGTCCCCTTGCATCTCTTGAAAAGTTTTGAAGAGAAAAAAATTGCTCGCAGATCTAGTAAGATAAGTTCTGGGAAACTCTCTGATGCTTGTGCAGCAGTGAATAAGCCCTTGAAGAAAAGAGGGTTTTCATATCTGTTTGCAAGAGCAGAAAGATCGGAGTACCATCAGTGTGGGCATTGTAAGAAAGATGTTCTAATCAGGTAACTTAATCTTAAGATGTTCAATTCTTTCTTTTGTTGTACGTTGTTAAAATTTGATGGCATGGCAGCTAATTTTATACTCTTTTGTGGATGTGTGTGGGTTGTTTTTGTTCCTTTTAATATTTGTTTCATGCAAATATTAATTTCCTTTTTTATGATGTTTAACCACTTGACAGGGAGGCTGTGTGCTGTCAGCTTTGCAAGGGTGAGCAGTTCTTCCTTATTGTCACCATAATTACATGATTAAAATCTGATATCGGCATTCACTCCTTTTCCATTGTATTTTGTATCTTACAAATATGATACAATTTACAGGATCTTTCCACAAAAGGCACGCAAGGAAGTCTGCTGGTGCCATCATGGCCAAATGTACATATACATGCCACCGGTGCCACTATGGAAAGAATGTGAAGAAGACAAATGCAAAAACAGTGAATATTGACAATAAAAGAGGAAAAAATAGCAAGATCACAAAAGTTCAGGAGCGAAAATTAAAAAAGGCCACTGTAGACAGAAATTTGGTGCGACTGAAGAACAGTAAAAAAGCCTTAAAGGGTTCTCGACCAATACTATCAAGAAACAATAAGAAGGTTACAGTTGTGCCACTACGTCGTTCGGCTAGGAAAGCTAAACAGAAAGCATTGCAGAACAAGAAGGCTCTAGGATGCAAGAGAGGAAGACCAGCCAAATCCAAAAAGGGGGCAAATAAGAAACCAAAGAAGGGTACTTCGTTGCATAGGAAGAGAACAGATACTTATTATAGTTACTGGCTTAATGGTCTTCTGTTGTCTAGAAAGCCAGATGATGAACGAGTGGCACATTTTAGGGAGAAAAGGTATATTGCCCAATCAGATAGTGTTATTGATGATCAACCCAAATGCCATCTTTGCTGTGAAGCAGGATCTACATCCATTTCGAATTATATTTCTTGTGAGATGTGTGGAGGTAACTATGTTTATTATTCTTTATGCCCATTTCCATTTAGGTAATTGAATTATTGAAAACTAATGAAGAGTATGATATATGCTGATACATTAGGTTTCCTTCTGCTTTTTTATTTTTGTTTTTATTTTTTTATTTTTCATAGTGATGTTTTCATTCTAACATTTGTTATGCAGAATGGTTTCATGGAGATGCTTTTGGACTTGATGCGGAGAACATAAATAAACTTATTGGTTTTAGGTGCCATATGTGCCTTGAGAAGACCCCTCCTATCTGCCCGCATGCAGCAGCCACAAGCCATGAGTTTGAAATAGGTGAGGTGCAAAATGATGTTGAGATTGATTTCCCCAAGGAAGGGACGGATAGTATCCTACATCTAGAGGAGGATCATTCAGGTTTACTTCCTGTTGACGAGTCTGTTCATGTGGAGGGGCAATTAGGTACTGGTCTGGTTTCGAATCAGAGTTTTGCGTCCAAGTCTAAGTTGGGAGCTGAAAATGGGCATGCACTTGATAATGTGACGGAGAATTCTGACGCAATTCAAACTTCTAATGAGAATTTGAAACCAGATTTAATAACATCATCTAATGAAAATCATATGGTCAAGTAGAACACGATTAAATCAGGAGATGATGCTAATGTAACTTCTCATGATGCGGCACTGCTCTCTTCCGACAAGGTTGGTGTGGATTTGATAGAAACTGAGTTGGCTTCATTAGGACCGGATGGTGCAAAGGATAGCTTAACAACGCTCACCCTGAATCACCCATTGATGGATCCTTTTTAGACTCCATCAAGATGCAACCACAATCATTCATGGCATCAACTGAATTGTAAGATGACAGTGAAACAAGTGTAGATTAGATCCACAGTCAATCATTTAACTGGTGAGACAGTAACAGTAGAGGCTAGAATTATTTCAGGTTCGGAGTTACTTGTAAATCTTCTAATGTTGAAATTCATGGAAGAAGATTATAAAATACAACCAGAAGATTCTTTGAAACTAAAAATAAGGAGTTTATTTGAGGAGGTAGTTTCTCTAACAGCATTCAATCTGTATGAAGATTGCCCCATGTCAGGATGGAATTCAATCAGTTTGTGCTTGGGAAGCGTAGGAGCATCTTTTTACCAGGTCTGATGGCATTTTTCTTTTTTAATGAAGATTTTTTCCTGTCCCAATAGCTAGCAAGATTAGGTTAATCAGGAGGGCTTGAGACTTGGAATTGCTAGCAACGGGTTTTGTGGGGGTTCTATAACCTAGTGAGTTGTGGTGGCGGTTCAGTATTTGGATTTTTAACCTCTTCCTTTTTTGTCAGATTGATTTTCTATTGAAAAGTAGTTGTTAACCATTGAAACTTGTGTAAATATCACATCAGTATAGTCAAATGTAATTCATGTGTGCATATTTGTTTCGATCACCTTCAATTCATATCAACAAGTGGATTCAATTTGTATGGAACAGTGGAACACTAACTTGCATGTATTTATGTGGATATGCACACAATTTGGCATGCATGGAACACGTTGTAAATATGGTAGAATGTCAAGGTGTATGTATAGTTGTGTGTGTGTGGATTGCTTGTCAACAAAGTGCAACAGTTAATTTCGTGGAGGTTGCAATAATTTTTATTTCAGATATTCAGCAGCCACTAGGGATTTCATCTTGTTGAGTGTTGAGTTATCTGTATCTCACATAGGTGCAATTGGAGAAAATTGGTATGATAATTTCATTTGTTATGCAGCATTGTGGTGCGGTGGTTCACGTGCCTGTTTCCTCCTCTTGTGGGGTTGCAAGAACGACAATTGCAAAGTAATTCCCTTGGTTCCGCCCCAGATATATCGTTCGCCATTTGTGATTGTTTTGTTGCAATACGGGCAAGGCACTGTTGTTGTGAACTTCTCAACCTTCCCAGTCCCCACCCAGAGCTGGAAGAAAGTAGAAGATGCTGGTACTCATACCAGGTCTTTTTTTGTGTTTGTGTGTGCAAGTTGTTCCTTTCAACCTTCCCGGAGCTAATGTTATCTGACCACATCTATACCGTCACCTCACCGATTGCAGTTCCCACTTGTTAGACAAACCTTGAAGGAACATCTCAGCCATTCTTCTCTATGGAAGCAAAAGAACTGAGAAGTCATATGCTCAAACTAAGCATTGCAATCAGTGACTGAAATGCATCAATAACAAAGACTCCAGTAACTAGCACATTAAAAGAAAATCAAATACTAATAGTCTAATATATAACAAGCGGTGAAAAGCGATGGAGCTACCCCAATTCTGCCATTCTGATTTTTATATGAACTACCCTGACCCAGCCAGCCCAGATGAGCCATTTTATTGTGAAAATAAATGAATAATAAGTAAATAAAGGAATGAAAGTCATCCATAACACACCACAAGCAGTGCCAAGAGAGAGAGAGACAGAGAGCAGAAGATTACAAGACATGATCAACAAAGGGAAGAGAGATATCTACAAAAGATCATGTAACAGCTAAGAAACCTCAACCACAACCAAAAAGAAAAGACGTTTAACTTTTTGTTCTTTTATCTTTCAAGTTGAACAAAACTAACAATGGCATTCTCTCCTACATCTACTTCTTCACTCTTTACTCTTCAATCTTCTTGTTCTGCACTCTTTTTTCTCCACTCAAATTACACTCCCATCTTTCTCCTACCTCTTCATTTTCTTATGCTTTCAACCCCAAGAAAAGACACTCTCACTGTCGTTACTGTGACTCTTGAGTCTGGCAATGGTGCTGTTGTTGCTTCTCCGACCACTGAGAAGCTGGAGTTATCTTCCTATAGAAGACAGTACTTCCCTTTAGCTGCTGTTGTTGGCCAGGTCTATACTATACATTTCTCTCTCTTCAATATCGATGATAAAAAAAAGTTTTGTTCCTTTTTACCTCCAAATTTACCTTTGCTTGTAAAAGGGTCAATTGGGTTTTAATTATTGTGTTTGTTTATTTTGTGGTTTTACTGAAATGGGTTGGTTCTTGTAGGGTTATATTACTTATGTTACTGTAGATAAGTGACCGCAACAATGCTTTACTTCTTTTTGTGCGTGAGGTCGTGGTTATCGTGTTGGGTTGGGGGATTAAAAGGGGTGTTAACAAGTTTGGAGAAAGTGTGGATGTCAGTGTCAAGGAAAGCATTTTACAATCATGTCGTCCTGTGTTTTTCAGCGGATTAATAATTTATGAGTTTTTGTTAATATAATTTCCTCACATCAATTAGTTTTTGTTATAATATTATCAGTTATGACTTTTAGCACCTGTTATCTACACCGAACTGCTTTCTAATGCTCGAGAACTCTGGAAAAGAGGAGAACTTGTCGCAAGATATCATTAAGAGAAATTTGTCATTAAGTTGAAAGACTATAACCATGTAAGAAATTCTGATAATAAATGCTTCTAGCCAGTGCTTGTTCTTCACGGACGCGGGGGAATGCCATTGGATTTGTGTCACTGCACATTATTATGGCAACTTAGTGAGCACATCACAGCTGTGCGGCTTTGATTCTGTTTAATTTGGAAACTCATTTGATATTTAGTAGTGGTTGATTAATGAATCTTTCATTGACAAGTATATGGGGATGCCAATTGTGTTATAGAATGCTATCAAAACTGCTCTTTGCTTTGGGGCTATTGACCGTGGGATTGGTGGGATTGCTTTATCTGGAAGGCGAGGAACAGCGACGCCATTAATGGCACGTGGGTTGAATGCAGTTTTGCCACCCATTGATGTAGTTGCTGGTTCAATAGCAAACGCAGATCCAGCATTCCCTGAAGAGTAAGGCCGCTGAATGCTCGAAAGATTTGTGTCTCTCTGTGCTTTCTCCCTTTCCAAATACAAAAAAGGAAAAACTATACTCGTTCCTACAGACAATCGCTTTTGTTTCTAATCACCTTAAAAAGGTAGAATTTTTGCTCTGAAACCATATGCTATCATTTGCTCTGAAGTCAACTTAAAACACGCTGAATGATATCCTACCATTTGCTCATAGTGATTTGTTTATCCAGTCATCCAGAAATTACTTCTCCTTGATTTATGTGATGTTTATTAACTCGATGCTAGCAGCGCAGAAAATCTCCAGAAAAATTTGTTATTGTCGGTTTGTTTATGCTGGGAAAAGAGGCATACATAATTCTCCATCCTTGACCAGAATTAATTGTGTGTGTCTGTTCTAGATTCAACTAAAGGAACCGCTTCCTGTCTTGTGGCCTATGTTGGAGGTTAGATTAACATTCCAAATTTATTTTTTCTTGCTATGGCTTTAACTCATGACCTGGCGAATTATACGAGTGGTGCAAAGCTCAATTGCTTACCCTAGATCATAGTCTCATGTATCATTTTTCCCTTTTAAAACAAGTGATGCAAAATTCAGTTCTTTTTGTATATGATGAAGCTGGAGATGAAATTAAGCAGTCTATGCTGGCAATTGAAAGTTTAGAACTGCCCTTTTGGTAAGTCTATGCATATGGTGTTGGCAGCTGAAGCCTTATTCACTGCTATTCCTTGCATAAGTAAGTATCAAGTTACAGAAAGAAAGGGTGTATTTACGTTAATAGATCTAAGTTTGGTCAACAAGCATATGCAGCTGTCAAATTTTATGTTTCCATGATGTTATCCTCTAGGTTCAAGTGAATTTTTATTTGAACTGTTATATTTTGTTCGCAAAACGACTATCTGGCCATGCTTTCTAAAGGTGGGAAGATGGTTTGGCTGAACAAGTGGAATACAATTCGGATGGTAATATCAAGACCCAAGTTGTGAGATCTCCTTTTGTTCAGGTCTGTGTCATGAAAAACACCATAGTAGTTAAGATGTTTTTCATTACTTAGCTAACAATTCTAGTCAATTCATGCCCAGATCCCTTTGGGAGTTACCGAGGATAGGCTCATTGGATCTGTTGACGTTGAGGAATCCATGAAAACAGGAACAACTGTCTTCCAACCTGGCCTTCTCGCTGAAGCTCACAGAGGTGTTTTATACGCTGGCGAAATTAATCTCTTGGATGAGGGCATTAATAATTTACTTCTTAATGTGTTGACGGAAGGATCAGCTTTGAGCATCCTTGCAAGCCATTTCTGATTGCCACTTACAACCCAGAAGAGGGTGCTGTTCGTGAACACTTATCGGACGACCGAATTGCTATTAATTTGAGGTACGTGCCTCCATTTAAGCAGTGGAGAGAGTTCCTTGTCCTTAGTTTAATTCTTACTCTTTCAATAATGACACAATTCTTCTGCAGCGCAGATCTTCCAATGATTCTTGAAGATCGTGTTGCAGCTGTTGGAATTGCAACACAATTTCAGGAACATAGTAATCAAGTTCTTAAAATGGTCGAGGAAGAGACTGAATATGCAAAGACCCAGGGAATGAATGGCTGTAACCCAAAGGCTATTCCCCTCTGTCAAGTGAGGAGTTTCCAGGTTTAATACACTCACGTCAAGTGCAGGTCATAACTCCCCTTCTCCCTTACAACTGATATCGCTTGGTCAGATCAAAAACAGGTTCATAAGGGCAGGAGAATATTCATTGAAGGAACAGATTTGATACTGCCGTTTAAAGACATTGTTAAATGATTATAAGAAGTGATATTGTTATATAATAAAATAAGCTGAGGTCCTTTTCTGTGTTTGGGGTGGTAGCCTCTAGGGCTCGGTGGTGAGACAGATGTCAATATTCATATGAAAACAGTTGGGATCAGGTATGCTCTGTGCTAAAAGAATAAGAAAAGACATAGTTCACAACCTTTCCTTCCTAATTCTCCTATGCCATTAATGACATCCATGCCAAGTCCATTACTAAGCTCTGCATACGTTGTTACCCCGAACCTTGCCACACCAAGTTACTGCAACAAGTCCTATTAACATTCCTGATGATA
>Ga0325411_1006213_pt1 | contig 13146 bp, 8 predicted proteins | sample PopdelMetagenome_13_FD_206181 | JGI IMG/M metagenome (GOLD analysis project Ga0325411, IMG submission 206181) | Populus deltoides microbial communities from Bellville, Georgia, United States - Xylem-PdIQD-R4 | ecosystem: Host-associated > Plants > Phyllosphere > Stem > Wood/Secondary xylem... | reverse complement strand
AGACAACCTTAAAGAGGTTAATATAGTTTGGGTATAACATAGTTTGGACCCCCTTTCTTTTCATCCAGACATGTTGGATCTGTACTGATAAGCATCTGCTCTCCTCAAGCTTGGAGCGCTGCGTACATAGGCGAAGACAATGCATGTTCATGCTGCGCGACCATCATGATTTGTGGTGGTGTGGAGAGTGATCATGAGTAAGAATTTAAAGGAAAGGCTCGTACATGTCACGTGCCTAGTGTAATAAGTACTTCTGACTCACTATCACTGGACACGGGTTTTATATGCAGTGCGCCTCCGTCATTTATATGATAACATGATGAATATTGAATGCATTGCCCAAGGCTAGAACTAACGCCACTATTCATCTTTTATTATAAAATTTTAAAGTGTTTTTTTAAAATATTTTTTATTTAAAAATATATTAAATTATTATTTTTGATATTAGTATATTAAAATATTCTTAAAAACATAAAAAAATATTAACTTAAAATAAATAAAATAAAAATACTTTTAAAACATAAAAATAAATATATTATAAGATTAGATTATTGATATTGATGTATCAAAAGAGGTTTCAAATGGTACGTGTAGTTTAATTTTAATCTAATCATAACCACGCGAAAATTACCGAGAAATTATTTGTTATTACCGTAATTAGAGTATAATTCATGATTTATCAATTGTAAATCTAAGAACAGGTTTAATGATCGTGGAGGTTTACTCAATTTATTGAGTTTTTAATGAGAAATTATTTTTTAAAATTTATTGTGTTAATACAAGGGATGCATCTGTAAGGTTATTCTAAAAGATAATTATAGTTTCGATTAATGATACTAATACATCATTTATCGTTAAGAAGTGAATCGCCAATCATATAGGTGAGATTTTCAAAATTTTAATTTTTAATTATGGATGGGTTTTAATTAGGTCGTAGGAGATTAATTACACCAACACTGATGTCGATAGCAAAGACAATCCAATTAAAGTAAGGTAATGGTTAAACATTGTTGAGCCGATACTGTCCATACATTCACAACGTATTGTTGACTTATTATGTAATAGTTTATTCTCGTTTTTTAAAATTTATTTTGGATAATTTAATCCTAATTAAAAACTAATTGTTTTTTATTTCTTGAACAAGGATAAAATTAAAAGAAGAATGACTGAAATAAAAAAAGACACTAAACATGATTGACGTGCTATAATTTTTTTAAATAATACACTTAAGCTCTCAAACTTTAAAAACAACACAAATTAGACAATTTAGATCTATTTGGATTTCAAGAAAATTAGTTTTGGTACAAAAATTTATTTATAGTATTTTTTTCAGTTATTGGTTAAAGAGAAGGGTTGTCGGGTTTTGGGGACGAGAGAAAAGATCATCGTTCAAGCCATTTTCAACCACCAAAATGATTTTTTTTTTTTGTGTCCATGGGTTCCATGAAATAAGAGAGGTTGCTAGATTCTGTCGATGAGAGAAAATATCACTGTTCAAGCTGTTTCTGTCCACCAAAATAGATTTTCATTATGTTCACGAGTTTCGTAAGATGAGAGGGTTTTTTATAATGGTTGTTTAAAACATCAATGTTGCTTAAAAAAACAAATATAAATTGAGAAAGATAAATCTAACGCGGTTTGATTCTCATGGTTTTTGATATTTTTTAGTATTTTGAGTTGATGGATTTGTTAATGAATGTTCCAAAGGTGTTAGTGGTGTGTTTTTTAGTTGAAATAACTTAAAACTTTTTTATTTTTTGGACAAAAGAGGTTTGCCTTAACTTTGTGACCGTCACTGGATGGCTTGAATGTAGGCTTGTAGACAACATGGCGCCCATGTATTTTTTTTTTTAAAAAAATAAGGGTGGACACCGGCCCATTTACAATATATAAAATATAAAACAAAATCATAAACAAATCCTTAATGCATGGAGCGATGTTTTCACACAGGGTCATCGTAGTCAAGTAATACATAGGAAATAAAATAAAATTTCTTAATTAAATACCACTTTATGACCAATGTATTGGAAAGCTAAATCCTAGTAGGAAAAAATATAAAAGCTCTAAGAAAAAGCCTTCATCTAAACCAAATTTCAAAATGTTTGGTACCAGACCTCCATCAGAAAGCTTTTTGGAGCAGAATAGTAGGCTGTTCCGAGGGTAGACAATGTATGGGATTTAGAAATGTGATGAGCCTCTTGGTCTGGACCTCCCTGACGCTCATAAACAAATCATGAATTTTCACTAGAAAAAGAGAGATTTGGTGGCATTTTGAAGGCTTCAAGGCAGTATTAGCGAAGACGACATCATAGTCATAAGAAGAGTTACTGTGAATGGAATTAAATAAAAAAGTACAGCTCTAAGTTTTTGGAATTTGACAGCTTGCTCTACAAGATTTAACAGTTTTACTGATGGAATTTTTCTATCGGTGTAAGATACATATTCCATCGGTAATTAATTTACCGACGGAATCACCGATGGAAATTCTCAATCGGTGATTCTTTCGTCGGTAATTTTTTTTCTGTCGGTAAATCTGTTGGTAATAAAAAAATAAATTTATCCGCTCCATTTCATCGGTATATCCCTCGGTAATAATATTTTTTTATTACCGACGGATTTACCGATGGAATTACCGATGGAATTTCCGTCGGTAATTCTGTCGGTAATTATTTAAAAACATTTTAAAAAAATTCATTTTATAAAATTATAAAATAATTAAATTAGCATAAATTAACACTGTATAATATATACTAAAAAATGCTTGGAAAAAAGAATAAGAAAATCAGCTCAAACAAATTTGTAACAAATAAATAAAATAAAAAAATAAATTCAACTAAAAAAATTCATATGAGAAAAATAAAGTTGCAATTGCTAAAAATTTAAAAATCCTATAAATAAATCAACTAAAAATTGATCTCATATGAAAAAAAAAACCTCACAACAACATTTATACAATTATTAAGAACAAAAAAAATTAAAAATAAAATAAAAAACAAATATAGTGAAAAAAATCATGAAAAAAGAAGAAAAAAGAAAAATCTTACATTAATGTAATTGCAAGCGAAGCTAAGGAGAAAGAAAAAATTTCGTTAAACATATTAATTAAAAAAACTAAGAGGATAAAAGAAGAAAGAAGAAGAAGAAGACATACCCTAGCATGGAGGAAAAGAGAAGGAGATGAGGAGAGAAAAGAAGAGAAAGAAATATATATTGATGTTTTTTACATATAGTGAAGAAGAAGAAGAAGAAGAATAAGGAGAAGAAGAAGAATATGGAGAAGAAATGAGTCTGTCTCTTGTGAAATAAGGGGATTCAGGCTTTTTATTGGGGCGCGTTACTGACGGATTTACTGACGGATAATTGAATATTAATATTTTTTAATTATTCCGTCGGTAATTCCATCGGTAATATTTAATTTAAATTTTTAATTTCGTAAAAGTTTTGGTTGAAATAACTTAAAACTTTTTTATTTTTTGGACAAAAGAGGTCTGTCTTGACTTTCTGACCATCACTGAGTGGCTTGAATTTAGGCTCGTGAACAACATGTCATCCGTGTATTTTTTTTTAAATAAGGGTGGACATCGGCCCATTTACAATATATAAAACATAAAACAAAATCAAGTGTGCACGCCTTAGCTTAAAGGCCTACCCACATGCATGAGCTTTTCTTTGCAATGGCCCAAACACATTAGGCCATATGATTGAGAGCTTTAACTGATTTTTGGCTCTATTTTGTTTTTTTTTGAAAGATTAAAGAAAAATTCAAGAAAAAAAATTAGTAATCGTGATTGAATTCATAGCCCGGAGTACATGTTTGACGTGTTGAGCCACAACATCCAGACAATTTTTTTCTTTTTAATATTGCTTTATTTATTTGGTATATCTGTTCTTAAATAATTTTTAAATTCATGTTTCAATTAACATCTATTTTTTGTGGTTTTTTCTATTTAACCTTTTTTGATAAAGATTTTTTTAAGGGAGTCATGTGTATTTGTTTTTTGAAAAGAATATTTTGATTTATTTATAATTTTTTAATATTTAATATAAATGAACTTTATTTTTTATAATAAAAAATATTTATTTTAAATAATATTTCTAATATGTACTGTCTTGTATTATATATTTTTTTCAATCAATCTAACGCGTGTCTATTTATATTATTGTCTGATTGAATAAATAAATAATTTTAATAAATAAATTCAGCAAGCACAACCGAGTAAATATTCTGTTAGCAATATTAAATATCTTTATCTATACTTTTTTTTGGATTTTTTTTAATTTTATTTTTAGTGATTTTTTTCTTATTTATGATCATATATAGTTTTTAATTTATTTAATTACATGTTCACATAAAATTTTTAATTTATACAATTTTTTTACATATAAAAGGACGTCAAAAAATTTAATATATATAATTTTTTTTATAGGAAAAAAAAATCTGATCGTTGGTAGACTGTAGTTATAATAGCCAGTTAAAAACTAAACTCTGTTGGATTAAAAATTAAACTCATTTCGGTGCTGAATTTGACAAATAATAGCGCGTGGCGGCAGTGCATTTCCTTCTCGCAAGTCGCAAGACGGTCCAAAGCATACAATAAGCACCATGTTGGCGAATCAAAGCGACTTCCTCAAACATTTCCGTTAACTCCAAATTTTCTCTCTCTCTAGCCGTTGAGTTTCAGTTTCCCCTCCATTTCGCGCAACGTTCCTCAAAATAAACACTGCCATTATTTAGTCTCACACACTCTCCATTGACCTTCCCCTCTTCCCTTGTCTCTCACGTTTCCAGTCTCCCCACCGTCTCCATTTACTTAGACAAAACTGTTTTCAATTTGACGTTCTACATTAACCATGCTTTAACCATTCAACTCATCCTTCAAACCACTCTCTTTATCAAAAAAACGCCATGAACGACTCTCATAGTTCCTCCTTCGATTCCGCCTCCAAGGCTGCCATCGATCAGGTTCTCTTTTCATCCAACTCTCCAATTTCCTCTCTCTCTCTACAACAGTGTAATTTTCAATTTCGTGATCTTAAATAACGAGGCAGTGATTTCAAAATTCACCTTTGATTGATGTTCGATGTTTCTTACTTTGTTTTTATCAAATTTAGAAATCATTCAGTGTTTATGTTTTGGTTTCGAGTCCTTTCAGTATCTGTGCGAGTCCCGTACCACCCGGGTGGGACCAACATGTACCTGTACTGTACAACGTTAGTACTGGAGTTTTTCAGTTTAGTGGCCATTTTTAGTATATGTCGACACTAACGTTTGGATTAGGGAACAATTAAGTTTGATAGCTCTTTTTTTTTATATATAATTACCTGTAACTTTGATTTAATTTTACAATTGATTACGGGAACAATTCTTTATTATTTTTTTACCATTTTAATGATTGAGAATGCTGAATTCGGATTTTGTTTGTTTGTTTTCTCTATGCTTGATTGTGGTTGCAGAATGTCGGGAGGAGTCGAAGAAATGGGAATGGTGATCAAACACTGGCGACCGATATACCACGCCACTGGCATGATATTTTCTGGTTAGGAGTCTTTTTGTTTCATTTGATGGGATTAGCACTTGCTCTTGCAGTTCTTGGGCTCAATAGGTTTAAGAAATCAGATAGGTTTAATTTCGATAGATACACTACTAACACAATTGGCACCGTGGGAAATAGTCTTGGACTTACGGAAGATTATTGGCCAATGTATGGTCTTGGTGGTGGAGTTGGGACTGTGCTTGGATGGGCTTGGTTGTTGCTGCTTGGTTTTCAGGCGAATCATATGATGAAGATCTCGGTGCATATTTTCACTACTTATCTTGCTGTGGTTAGTGTTTTGTGTTTCTGGAGCGAGCATTTTTTACGGGGTGTCACGTTTGCAATTGGCGTTGCTTTGCAGTTTTTATATGTCATATCTGTTATAGACAGGTACGAGCTTGAAATGATATGGTTTTGCATTAAATGTGATTATGGCGAGTGTCTGGTGCTTGTAAAGGGGTGTCCTCTGGCTCACAATTTCATTACTTTAGTGCAAAAGGTTGAAAAGTTCTAGAAGAGAGTTGTGCATCTTATGTTCATGCAGTAACAAGTTGAGCACTTAAAATTTGAGTTTGAAGTGTTCCTTATTGCTCCTTGTCAATGTGCTCTCCTTTAATCATTGACCATTTTTGTTATACTGGCCTCTATATCTGTGCTTTGCTTGTGAATCAGTATAATATAAACTTACAATCTTCTAATTTAGTCAGATCAAAAGCTTTTAACTTATTGTATTGCCTTAGTAAATTTGAAATGTAGTTGATTATCTATAACTTTAGCCGGTGTAATCTTTAGAAGAATGATTTTATCGCCTAAATAGGCTAAAATTTTACTTATTTTTTCATTTTCATTAATTGTTTTATCCATAACTTTTGGTTTTTCAATTCTCATGAAATTGTTATTACGAGGCTTTGAACTGTATAAGAAGCACACCTACATGAAAAATAGATTTTAGTGCAGTCCCTGCTAAATTTGTTTTGTGAAAGCTAAGATATATTCTTCTTCCTGGAGAAGATCTGGAACATGTCAATTCGCAGGGGTCAACTTTATTCTCCACCGTCTATATCTTAAAGCAAACGTGGTAATTATTATGCACTGTAGTTTCAGTGATTAAATCATGCGTAGATCATAAGTGTCTGGAGTCAAAGCTTTTTCCTTTTTTCTTTAAACTTGAATATTTACATCGAGTTTCACTATATTTTTTTCTCCCATATTCCTTTCCAATTGGTGAACTTGTAATGAAACAACCTACAGATCTATCATGATAGTGATAAAATTTGGAACACTATGCTTGTGTAATCATGCAGTATATAAACTTTTCTGTAATGCCAAAGCTGATGCAATATTTAGTTTCCTTTAAGGGTTTTATGTCTAAGTGAAAACTTGGATTTCTAGAAATCCCTCTGACCATTTGCTATTATGTCAGACTCCCATTTACCATGCTGGTGCTTCAAAAAGCCGTGAAAATGTCATGGAGCCTTCCTGAAGTTATGAGAGTTTCGTATGCATTTATGCTAGTCATGCTTTTGTGGATGGGATTGTGGTCTTTTGGGGCAGCTGGTGTTGTGGCTTCAAACATCAATCTCAATGGACGCTGGTGGCTTCTTGTGGTGAGCTTGCAAGTTTTGCTCTTTATTCCATCTTTTTTTACTGGGATGAGAACTGCAACAAAGCTCTACTAGAACATCCCTTAGCTATAAGAGACCTTTTTAATGTTGTTAATTGCACACCCAGGTTTTGTCACTAAGCTTATTTTGGACGGGTGCAGTCCTCTGTAATACTGTACATGTTATAGTGTCTGGGATGGTGTTCCTTGTTCTTATTCATGGTGGCCGAGAAGCAGCATCAATGCCTCCCAACTCTTTGATGAAGTCTCTGAGATATTCTGTGACGAAATCTTTTGGCAGCATTTGCTATGGATCACTCTTTACTGCTGCAATTAGGACACTGGTGGGAGGTAGGCATGCCAAAATTTCCTTTTCTCTAACTGTTTCGCTAGCCTGTTTCCAAGATTGATTTTGCTTCTGTTCTCCATTTTTTAACTTCGAAGTACATTTTAGATCAGGGGATTGCGGTCAAAGATAGGCAAGAATGAATGCTTGCTTTGCTGTGTTGATTTTCTATTTCATCTCGTAGAGACTCTTGTCCGCTTTTTCAACAAGTATGCATACGTCCAGGTACTTTCTGTCAATTATTTGTCTCCTGTGCATTATTTTATTGTCAAACTGAGTGTCTATTCATTTTCAGTAACATTCTACTAAGATGACCTTGTGATCCATTAATCATGAAGATTGCCAACACAGAGAAACTTTATGAAAACTGTAACATTCTCAATTTTTTCAGTCATGAATTTCATAGACAATGAAATGTCCCTTTTCTCCTAATGATTGAAGCTCGTGTTCCATAGAAATGTTTTGACATTGGTGCCTCTAAATTATACTTTATGGGAGAAAAAAAGTTACCTGGAAATTTTAGGACTTGGAAATGATATCATGAATTTTAAAAGAGAATGGTGAGGGAGAAAGAGGGGATCGAGGAGAAAAATGAGGGAGAAACATGTTAGTAAAAGAGGATGATGAATTACATTTTATACATTGAAAGGAATATCCTTAATGCATGGAGGGATGTTTTCACACAGGGTCATCGTAGTCAAGTAATACATAGGAAATAAAATAAAATTTCTTAATTAAATACCACTTTATGACCAATGTATTGGAAAACTAAATCCTAGTAGGAAAAAATATAAAAGCTCTAAGAAAAAGCCTTCATCTAAACCAAATTTCAAAATGTTTGGTACCAGACCTCCATCAGAAAGCTTTTTGGAGCAGAATAGTAGGCTGTTCAGAGGGTAGACAATGTATGGGATTTAGAAATGTGATGAGCCTCTTGGTCTGGACCTCCCTGACGCTCATAAACAAATCATGAATTTTCACTAGAAAAAGAGAGATTTGGTGCATTTTGAAGGCTTTAAGGCAGTATTAGTGAAGACGACATCATAGTCATAAGAAGAGTTACTGTGAATGGAATTAAATAAAAAAGTACAGCTCTAAGTTTTTGGAATTTGACAGCTTGCATGTTTGGAATGATGGAAGTTATGGAAAGTGAAGGAGGCGGTCTTAGGCCACCCCTGTTGCTAATATGCAGGTTTTAGTTGAGAATGGTAATGCATGTGAAAATACTCACCAAACAGCCTTCTAAGACCCTACTTGGATTTTGACAGCTTGTTAGAGTAGTTTTAAGGAAATGTGTTACATAAGTGGATAGTTTTTATTTAAGTAGCAGAAACATCAACTCCTAACATATTCTAAGAGACATCTGTCTCATGCTACACCTATCAATATGCACATGAACTTGTTATCCTATAAGAGCATTTGATTTCTTGTTTTAGAGGGGGGAGGGGCTGACATGTTTTGGTGTTGCCGATTTACTAATGACTACTCTATGTTCTGTTTTATTGGCCTTAACCTTTGTAATACAACTATATTGAATACAAGATTTCTATCAAACATGGCCTGAGCATTCAATGTGGCATATGTTTCTACTTTTGTGGCTTCAATGGCAGACGATGCATTGCTCAGTATAGAAGCCTCTTGTTTTCATGGAATTTTACTTTTACCTTTTTGTTTTGAGTTCATTAGAACTTTGTTGGTTTGTCATCATTCATGTGCCATTTTTTGAAAATTTATACAAAAATTCACTTATTTGTTTTGCTCCCTCCAGATAGCTGTTCATGGGAAAAGTTTTAACCGTTCAGCTAGGGATGCCTGGGAATTGTTTCAATCAACTGGAGTTGAAGCAATCATCGCCTATGATTGTTCAGGTGCAGTTCTACTGATGGTAACGCTTTTGGGTGGGCTCATCACCGGGACTTGCTCAGGTGTTTGGACTCATATTAAATGGGATGATGATAGAGTGACCATGGTGGGATCCACTGCAATGTTGATGGGAATGGTCTTGGTAAATTCTGTTTTTCATTGATGTCTCTTTTGGAATTGATAATCTATTTATATTCTAAAACTGCGTGTGGCATTTAATGGATGTGGAGTTGGAAGTTTTAAACCTTCTTGGTTATTTAAGAAGTTGGGTTTCAGGATTACAACTTAATTGATGTGGCAACTTACCCATCATCTGGCCTCATGATCATCCAGTCCCTTTTTCTAGCTACTTCACCCCTAGTTAGAGTATATCACTCATTCGCGCGCGCGCGCGCGCGCGCACACACACACACACACTTCCAAATATGATCTTGCATGACATTTCCACTGTATGAGGTATCAGTGGACAGCATGCGCTCTTCTTCTTCTTCTTCTTCTCCTTGTTATTGTTGTTGTTGTTGTTGTTGCATGCATTTCTTTTATAAAGCAGTAATCAATTTGTGGATATTTCACCTAGATAAACACATACATGCCTCCTCCCCTGATTGAAATAGTATTTTTATAGTGGTCACATGCTTATTGAATGCAAAATCTGTCAACTTATGGACGAAACCCTACAAAAACTAATGAAAGAACTTGATCCCAATTAAATATAGTTGAGGGAAAACAAACCTGAAATTAGAAGTTGAGGGATTAATTCTCAAATGAGTTAAAAGTTTACGGGAGATGGCACCCTGCATGGTAAGGAGCATTCCATCAGCTTTCCCCTCTTTTATTTCATTATGCAAATTATACGAGTAGTGATTTTCCATTATCCCCGCACAGCAAATACCCCTTTACAGTTGTTGGGTTGTATCAATTAAAGGCTGACTTCGGCTCCATGCAACGCTGAAAAAATGTAAATGAAAGCCAACCATTTGTCAACCACAAAATTAGGGGGTGGCCTGCAAAAACACTAATCAACAATGAGTTGATTTTAATCTGAATCATGAACCATGAACCATGAACCATTGACCGTGCTCTCATTCCTCCATGACTACCATTTATTTCATTTTGATGCTGGGCGAGTTCATCTGTAGAGACATGCCATTTTTTTCCGTTGGAGCTTAAACAATGGATATGCTTGCTACAGGTTGGGCTAGCTATGGTGGTTGCTGAGAGTGCTGTTACATCCATATATATCTGTTACGCAGAAGATCCCCTGTTAATACATAGATGGGATGCTGAATTCTTCAACCAATTGTCTGAGGCACTCCACCAGCGTCTTCAACATAGAAGTTCCCGGGCAAGGGAAGTATTGACCCAGAATCGATTGAATGTTGGCATACAGGAAAATGTCCCACCCTGACAAGCTTCGCCCAAGCAAATTTTGTCCAGAAACACGCACTGTAATTCGTTGTACTATATTCCATCGATCGAAGTTCTTGAATCATTTTGTTTTAGTTTAGTCTGGGACCTTGATTGCATAGAAATCAGAATGGTTGGTAAAAAATCAGTTGGAAGCTGCATTTATTCAGGTATAGCTTTTCCTCCTCCTTTTATTTTTATTTATTTATTTTTGGTGTGTGAAGTCATATACAGCTGAATGACTGAAAAGCGGTTGAGTGGATTCCCCTTGTGGTCAGAATTAAATGATTCTTTAGGTTGAGGAGAAATCGGATTGGCTGTCTACTAAGGAGCCATATAATTCTAAACCGCATCTTCTAGTGATGTGGTTATATTTTGGAGTTAAAAACTTGGTGCATAGATTCCAACTGCAAGCTCTTCCATGGTCATTCGGTAGAGTAGATAGCCATTTTTTAGTAGCATTGCTTAAGGGATACAAAAAGTGAAGGTCGTTTGCATCATCATTTTCTGGTCCCAGTTTGCTGGCAGATTGCTCAAAATCTCTATTTCCTCGCTGCTCTTGTACAGAATGAGATCTCAGAAATATGTATCGTTTTACGAGACATGGTACGGATGTTCCTTCCAATCTTCATGGATTCATAAGTTGGTATCATTAACGGAACTCTCTAGGTCTCAGCTCAGCCATTGTGCTTCACAGTGGTTTATTTTGTTTTCGGAACACATTTTCTTCTTTTGCATATTTAAATGTTTACCTTTATTTTCTTAAAAAAATAAAATAAAATCTGGGACCCCGAGCCTTCAATCTGGGATTCGTTCTTGCTCGTTGTGTTCGGTCCAATCTTGTCTACTCCTATTGTTTAGCGAAGGCACCACCATCATCTTAATACAAGCCCATGTTAGGCTAAGATAACATATTTAACCCCAAGGGGTGCAGATGGCAAATTGGCCCGGGAAATGGAGAAAAGGGTCGTGGATGAGAGACATTCACCGGAGATTTAAGAGGGCACGCCCTCCTGGCTATGAAGAGGTATCGGAGATTTAGGAGATCTTGGTTCGCGTCGTGGAACTGTAATTCTTGTTTCGTGATCACTCTAAGCTGTGAAAATAACTTCAATTTTGATTCAAATAAATGTAATGCATCCTCTAAATCCTCGCTTGGAGATGAAGTGCTATTCTAGTTCTTAATAAAATTAGAATTGAAAAAAGTAAAAGTAAAATCTTATTTTCAAATGTAATATTTTTATATTTAGAAAATTGAAAAAATAGTTTCCATGTTCTTCGTAGTGTTTATTTATAAGTTTTTTCACCGTTTTTTAAGAAAATACGTGATTCTTATATATATTTTTATTTTATATACAAATATTTTTTTAACGATATAAGTTATTAAAAATGATTTTATTTATTTATTTATAGTTAGTTAATATAATGAATTTGATTTTTATTATAAATATAATATAAAAATCTTCTTTTAATTTTTTAATTAATAGTATAGCTTTTTCATGATAATTTTTTATTTATATAAAATAAAAATAAAGTTAAATCATTATAAATTCTTTGAACATGGATATATAAATAATTCATCTTTTTGGTTGAATGGATGTATTTTTAGCCTTTGTTCGTAAAAACTTAATCCAATGATATTTATAACCATAAAACCAAAAAAAAAAAAAAAAGTTTTCCATGTAAAAAACCAATACATTTATTTGTTTATTTAATTAAAGAACATCATCAGGGCACAAACATAGCCTACGGAGATTTAATGTGGTACTGTGTGATTTAGTTATGTTTTGCTATAACTACAAATTTAAAAATTTAAAAATACTTGGTTAATTATCCAATGCTATAATTTACATAGATTATACTAAAACCTAATTTATTGATTAATTACTATAAATTATAATTTTCCATAAATCACATTAAAAACTTTTTTCCTTATAAAAAACTCCCACTATGCCACTTACCTTGTTATTTTAGTATTTTACAATTCTAGAAGAAGTTTAAAAATATAGTAGTGGTTGTTTTTTAAAATATATATTTTTAATAAATATATTAATATAATATTTTTTTATTTTTAAAAAAATATTTTTAATATAACATATTAAAATAATCTAAACAACATTAAAAAAATTTAAAAAAATATCATTAACATGTATTTTAACATAAAAAACTATTTAAAAAGCAACACTTTCACACTACCAAACACCCTTCTAGATAGCGAGACAAACATCTCGGGAGTCGTAGTAGTAAAAGCTAGCAAGTAGCAACACACATGCAAAGCTTCAAAGCAGCAATTCCTCACCCTGAAATGTACTGCCACTCTTCCTTCCTTCTTCGGTACTCACTTTCTTCTGCTCTCCTTCATTTCAGTTCTTGGTTTCTGTTGCCTACTGGGT
>Ga0325411_1006211_pt1 | contig 13147 bp, 12 predicted proteins | sample PopdelMetagenome_13_FD_206181 | JGI IMG/M metagenome (GOLD analysis project Ga0325411, IMG submission 206181) | Populus deltoides microbial communities from Bellville, Georgia, United States - Xylem-PdIQD-R4 | ecosystem: Host-associated > Plants > Phyllosphere > Stem > Wood/Secondary xylem... | reverse complement strand
TAATATATATATATATATATATATATATATATATATATATATATATATTTCCCTTAATTGAACTCTAAGGTACAATCCATTTTCTTGAAGATTATGGATACCAATTTTCATTTTGACTCAATCTTATTAAATTATTTTTTTCTCAATATAATTGTTTTAAGTCACAATTTCTCACTTTAGGTGGAATTAGTCAATTAGAATTGATTCAAAATAAATGAGAAAGTTCGGAGATGCTTTTATAATGAACTTGTGTATTTTAAATTGGCAAACACAATTTTTCCCACAACATTTTCCCTCTCAATACAAATATTTCTCTAGGTGTACTACTATTTTACTCGGCAGAATTTTATATTACTTATTTTTGCTGTCTTTTTAATACGTCAAATAATTTATTTAAAATTTGATTATGGAAAATCTATCAAAAAGAATTAACTTTTCTTGTTATAAAAAAGCTGGTCCAACAACGCCTTTAATAACTTGTGAACAACATTTTAATAAATAAATAAATAAATAAATAAAACTTGAAAACCAAGCTTTATTATATATTTAGTTAGAAGTAATCAATGTTAATCACAAATACTTCACCACCACCACCAATTTATCTCTTAAAACAATTAGTATAAACTCGGACACCAAGCTTTTTTAGTTTACTTAGAATTAAAGTGTCGGTTTGAAGATTATTCGATGCTTAAGAAACTAATCCACTCCTTTTAACCACATCAAATTTTTAATTAATTTTTCTTAACACCACCCGTAGTTCTAATAATCCCAGTTTTACCAGATATTTCCTGTCCTCACACCTCTTTTTACGATTGAAATCTTCTTTACGTAGACTACTCCAAACAATTTTCTTGTTTTCCTTGCTAGCCAAGCACATATATGACGATGATGATTATTATTTTTCCATATTGTTTTTTCAACTACTACTAAATTCACTGATTTTTTTCTTCAATTTACTATAAAAAGAATCCCATTTATTGGAATAATGACTCACTCATGATATCCAATAGATGGAGATTTTTAGGTTAACTATGAAATTGCGAAGCCATTTTCAGTAAAATAAGCTCTTATCCTCCTTTGATTTGAGTTTAGGCCCGATAGTATTTTTGAGTCATCAACAGTTCTAGCCAAAACTATGTTCATCTCTTCGGTTATGTCATTTTCTTTAATATGAGATAACATAAAAAATATTACTTATTTTGCTTTACACCATAGTGTTGATCAAGGAAAAAAATTAGAATCTAGAGTTTAATTCAAGTCGAGCTTTTAATTAAACCGGATAAAATATTAAATAACCTATTAATCTAGACTCTATTTTGAGTCAGACGTCCTCCAGAAGATATAACACTATGCTTTACACTATGATTATTTCTACATTATCACTTTTAACTTGGCTCAAAAGAAGAGTAGAATTCGAAACCCAAGTAAAGCAGGGAAGAGTAAAAGAGAGTTTCTTAATTGAGGCATACCTAGGAAAATAAAATTAATAACGAAAGATAATTTCTTAGAGACATACAATATATCCTTTTGTTTACACTATTTGGTTAAACATGTTGCGTGTTTTTGTATGTGTAGTGGGTTACAGGCAGTCACTTAGATTTTTTATTTTATTTTTTTGTTCTATATAAACCCCATACTCCCTCCCCTTCATTTCACACCAAACAATATAGCCCTACTTGCTACAATTGCCATAGTTTCTTCCTTCTCCTTGTCTCCTCCTAAATTTCCTTTCTTTCACTTTGTTTTTCTATATATTAAAACCATGCCTGAAGAAGCTCCTATGAAAAACTTGGTTTGTGAAAAAAGTAGAAAGGCTCTACAGTTTATTGAAGATGTTACATGTAATGCTGATGAGGTGCAAAGAAAGGTTCTTGCTGAAATCCTCTCTAGGAACGCAAATGTTGAGTATTTGCAGAGATATGGCCTGAATGGGAACAAAGCAGACAGAGAAGCTTTCAAGAAAGTGATGCCTGTTGTCAGTTATGAGGATCTGAAGCCAGATATTGATCGTATTGCTAATGGAGATACTTCTCAAATCATATGTTCCCAGCCTATTTCAGAGTTCTTGACAAGGTGATGATTCCATCAACTTAGCTTCAGAAGTGTTTATATATATAATGGTATATGTGTTTATCAAAAAAAAAAAAAATATATATATATATATATATTTGTGTGTTTGTGACCTGGGGCTATTTGATGTGTAGTTCTGGTACATCTGCTGGAGAAAGGAAACTGATGCCAACAATTGAGGAAGAGCTGGGAAGAAGATCATTGCTATATAGCCTATTGATGCCAGTGATGGATCAATTTGTTCCAGGTTTGGATAGAGGAAAAGGGATGTACTTTTTGTTCATAAAATCAGAAGCTAAGACTCCTGGAGGATTATTGGCACGTCCAGTTTTAACTAGCTATTACAAAAGTTCATACTTCAGAGATAGGCCTTATGATCCATACAACAACTATACTAGCCCAAATGAAACCATTCTCTGCCAGGATTCTTACCAGAGTATGTACTCTCAATTGCTTTGTGGCCTTTATCAAAACTATGATGTTCTTCGAGTCGGTGCAGTCTTTGCTTCTGGGTTCATTAGGGCAATTAAGTTCCTTGAAAAACATTGGATTTTGCTTTGCAATGATATCCGGAATGGAACAATTGACCCCAAAATAAGTGACCCTTCAGTAAGAGAGGCTGTTTTGAAAATTCTCAAACCCAACCAGAAACTAGCTGATTTTATTGAGGCTGAATGTACCAGAGAGTCGTGGAAAGGGATCATAACTAGGTTGTGGCCTAACACCAAGTATATTGATGTTATTGTCACAGGGACAATGTCACAGTATATTCCTACACTTGACTATTACTGTGATGGCCTCCCCCTAGTTTGCACCATGTATGCTTCTTCTGAATGTTACTTTGGCCTTAACCTGAATCCTTTGTCTAAGCCAAGTGAAGTTTCTTACACCCTCATCCCCACCATGGCCTACTTTGAGTTCTTGCCCGTGAACCGAAAGAATGGACTTACAAATTCAATCACTGCACCGACATCCCTTGATCAGAAGAAAGACCAGGAATTGGTTGATCTTGTTGATGTCAAACTAGGTGAAGAATATGAGCTTGTTGTCACCACCTATGCAGGTAAGCAGCGAAACCCTTTCCACAATACATAAATTGCTAACTTCTTGACACAATATTAAATTGCACCATTTTGGCCTTAAATGAAATTGATAACAATTTTTTTTTCAGGTCTTTATCGGTATCGAGTGGGGGACATACTTCGTGTGGCTGGATTCAAGAACAAGGCTCCTCAATTCAACTTTGTATGTAGAAAGAATGTTGTTCTCAGCATTGATTCTGATAAGACTGACGAAGTTGAGCTGCAAAATGCAGTGCAGAATGCAGCTAACCATCTTTTACCATTCGGTGCATCTCTCACAGAATATACAAGCTATGCTGACACATCAAAGATACCTGGCCACTATGTATTATTCTGGGAGATCTACCATAGTGGAACAACTCCTATTCCTCCTTCAGTTTTTGAAGACTGTTGCCTTGCTATTGAAGAATCACTCAACAGTGTTTATCGCCAAGGCCGAGTCTCAGATAAGTCCATTGGCCCTCTAGAGATAAGGATAACTGAGAGGGGGGCATTTGACAAGCTCATGGACTTCGCTTTAAGCCAAGGTGCATCAATAAATCAGTACAAGGCTCCAAGGTGTGTTAAATACGCACCGATTATCGAGCTTCTCAACTCAAGGGTTGTGTCAAATTACATCAGTCCAAAATGCCCGAAATGGGTTCCTGGTCATAAGCAATGGTGCACTCCAAACTGAAGGAAGAGTACTTCTTTCTAACATATATATATAGGGACTTCAGGTTTCAGTGGAAGTAGAAGGAATAGAATAGGAATGTCTTGGAACCAAGATATGTAGTAGAATAATCCCAGTCTAGGGTTTCTTGTTTAAGTTGTCTAATATTTATCTAAATCGGTTGCTTGTACACAGGTTTCTTGATGATGACCTCTTAATTTGCTTATATACTTCTGCCAATTCCAAGCATCAAAAGTAAACCAGAAAACGAAGCACACAACAACTATTATGTTTGGCTACGCCTTAATGTGCCAATTTAACGGGGGAAAGGACAATAATTATTATATAACATTCAATTACCTTCCAACAATTATGCTTGACTATGTGATGCAAATGGAAATACGAAAGTCAACAAATATGCAGAGAAAAGACAGAATTTGATGAACCCAAAGGATTGCAGTCATGCAATTTAAATTTATAATGTTATTCTCTACAATAAAGTTTAATGAAGTTTAAAGAGGTTTACAATTTCTTTTGATAGGCTATAAAACCGATCTTTACTAGGGTAAAAAACAAAGAATTTTAAAACATAAAAAAATAATAAAAAATATATAATTAAACATAAAATCTGGACCGACAAAGTGGTTCCTATATATTAAAATAGACATTGAGAATCTCTTAGAAAAACTTAAGTTCAATTCAACATAATAAAGTAAAAAATTATAACTTTTTTTAATTATGATATAGATCTAACATGATCAGATATTCTCTTAGATTTAGCCCTATCCTAATAGTCTAGGAAAACATATATTAGGTAATCTGTTTGTGGTGCATCATCTTCTAGCCGTGTGAGATTTTTTTTTTGACTACTTAAAACCTTAAGGTTTTGTAGCCCGACTGCATCAGATAAATTCTTCAATTAATGTCTTCGAAAATCTAGATAAGGGAATAGAGCTGCGAGTGTTTGAAACATCTAGTTTTATGTCCTCCTCCATGGCTAGATATTTGAAACATGGAGATTGAAACAGATGTTTCAAACATCTGCCGCTCTGTGCCTTTTTCAATGACTTAGAAGGCACTGATGTTGCAACTCTTTTCCGGCATTCTAGCCCAGTGTTTTAAAAGGTCACGTGTTATTGCACTGCAACACTTAAAAATGCTCGTTGCTTACTGATATTGCTGATAATTGTCTCTGATGATCTGTAGAAACACATCAGGAACATTCACTGAGTACTCTAGCTACATTAACCAAGGATTAATTCTCAAGAGATTCTACTACATGGGCGACAGAACAACGATTCCTAGTCTAGATTTTTGGACAAGATAGCACGTTGAAGTTCTGTTTTTCACAGACATGATAAATGCCACGTTCTTGAAACGTTAGCTTCGAAATATGAATAACTGAGACAAAAAGTACATGGACGAAAACACGCTTGCAAATAAATTCTGCCCCATCATTCCCCCCCTGTCTAGCTTGATGAAATGGAGTGACCCTACAATGGTGACCTTGCATTTAATTCTTACAAAGTACACATGTGAGCTGTAAGAGATTGATATTGTTCCTCATGTTAATTGAGTCACCAAGATGTTCATAATTGAGCACTTGAAATTGACCTGAAAATACGCTTATGTGCAGAGACACACATGCGTGCATGCGAGCTCTAGAGAATTCGTTGTCTGGTCTAGATATCCAACTTGGGAGAATATATAAGTTGATACACAAAATATTGTTGATTGTATCATTTTCATGTTTCATCCACTTAACCACCGTGTTTCACAGATGCCTCGTGTACTGCCATGAAAGAAAAATAATTAGCTTTCCATCCATTACTAATAGCAGTCCACTTTTCTATCTCTTTTGTAAAACTTTCCTGCTGTTAATTAGTGTTTGTGGAAATTTATTGGCTAACGGTGATTACAGGTAGTTAGAAGAGAAGAATTAATAGCAAAAAAGTTCTGGCTCCATGTAGAGGAGTACTAATTAAAAAAGGAAACGTGCTGCTGTTAAAAGATGATGGTAGTTTAGGAGGTAGTTTAGAGGTTTTAGTGATTAGAAATTGAAATGAAAGTAGTTTGATAGTTAAGATTTCTAGTTGTAATAGTTTAGTAAAAAAGGAACTTAGTTTATAGAAGATATAATACAAGAAGAGTTTTAGGACAAAGACTTTAAGATAAGCATAGTTTTTGGCTTGCTTCACGGATGATGGTTGCATGGCTATCTATATATAACCTTCCTAACTAACTTTAATGGAACAATCTAAACAAATTTTCCAACCATAGAACTTGCTGGAAATTTACCAATACACTAGAAAATTCTAGAGTTCTTTTGAATTATGGACGAGCATTCTTTTTTTCCTACAACATTCCTAGTGTTTGTTTGATTTCTCCGGAACTTTCCTAACTTATCTTAGAACTAACTTGTAGTTTGTAGTGTTTTATAGAATTGATCTCTAGAATCTTCTTTAAGTGCATTAATAATTTAAGACTTCTTCTTAATGCATTTATACTCCAAGTTGATCTCATAGTGCCTTGAACTTGAATCGTGGATGCGCTTTTGTGAAGATATTTGCTAATTGTTCTTTAGTCCTGTAATATTCGAAATCGATTTTTTTATTGTCAACTACTTCTCGTAGAAAATGATATTTGATTGATATGTGTTTAGTCCTGCTATGGAATACAGGATTTTTCGTCATAGTAATCGTCAATTTATTATCATATAATACGGTTGTAGATCCTTGTTGACATTCTCCCATATCTTCTAGTATTCTTTTTAAGCCATATAGCTTGACTTGTTGCTCCTACGGTTGCCACATACTCTGTTTCAACTGATGATTTTGCTATAAACTCTTGCTTTTTAGATGCCTAAGAGAATATTCCAAAACCGAGTCAAAATATGTAGCCTGAAGTGCTTCTTATATCATCAATTGATCCAGCCCAATCACTGTATTTGTATCCATGTAGTCTAGCATCCATAATTGATATATACCATATAACATACTCTTTTGTTCCTTACAAGTATCTAAGTGTTCTTTTAACAGCTCCAAAGTGGATTTTTGGCTTGGACTTTGCATGAACCTTAATCGTAGACTTGTTGCATACATTATATTTGGTCTTATTGTTGTTAGATATAGTAAGCTTTTTATTAAACTTCTGAATGTTTATGTGTCCTTTTTTTTTTAATCCATCTTCCTTCTGTAATTTCTCATTAGTCATAAATGGAGTAGCAACTGCTTTGTATCCTGTCATCTGGAATTTCTTCAGGAGGCTCTCAGTGTATTTCTTTTGTGAGATAAATATTTCTTCATTTTCTTGACTTATTTCTATCCCTAAAAAATAATGCATCAAACCCAAATTTATCATTTTAAAAGTCTTCATCATATCTTTTTCGAAATCTTGAATCATCTCCTTGTTGTTTCCCATATAGATAAGATCATCAACATACAGAGAGACAATGAGGTTGTTAGAGTTACCTTGGGTCTTAATGTAGAGTGTTGGCTCACTCTTACTCCTTCTGAATCCTTGTGCATTGAAGTAGTTGTCGATTACGTTATACCAGACCCTTGGTTCTTACTTAAGCCCATACAATGCTTTCTTTAATTTTAATATTTTATCTTTGTTACTTTTTACTAAAAAGTCGAACGGTTTCTCCACAAATATTTCTTATTCTAAAACTCCATTCAAGAAAGTGGACTTCACATCAAGCTGATAAATTTTTCATCTCTTTTGAGCATTTAAAGCAATTAATGCTTAATAGTGTTTAGCTGAGCAACTGGAGCAAATGTTTCATTATAGTCAATGCCAGGTAGTTGAGAGTAGCCTTTTGCTACTAACCTTGCTTTATACTTTTGTATTGAGCCATCAGAGTTAAGCTTTGTTTTATAGACCCACTTAACTCCAATGACCTATTTATCTTTTAGTTGATTGAGCTCCCATGTCTTATTTTTCTCAATCATTTTAATTTCTTCCTTCATTACCTTCGCCCAAGCTTCTTCTTTAGATGTAGCTTCATAGCTTTTAGGCTTCACAATTGTGAAGTTGCAGTTTTCATAAATGTCAATTAATGACCTCATTTTACTAATTGGTGAACTTGAAGAAATTCTTTCTTACCTTATAATTGATGGTGATCTAGGTGAACTTGGAGGGGTTGATGATTGGCTTGTTGATGAAGAAGATCATGGTGATGATGGTGGATTTCTACTTTCTTCAACATCTCCTCCATTAGCTTGATTTTAGTGAAAGTTGATTATTCTTTTTTCAACCTTTTCTTCATCCCAATTCCACTTAGCATTCTCATCGAACTCAATATCTCGACTGATAATTAGTTACTTGGTCTACAAATTGTATACCCTTAGCCTTTTGATGCTGAACTGTAGCCAAGAAATATTCCTTTCTCGGTCTTGTCATTGAACTTACTCATTTTTGCATCTGGAATATAAGTGTAACATATATTGCCAAAAACTTTGAGATGCTTTGTTGAAGGCTTTCTTCCTGGCCATTCTTCCACTAGTATTTTATTTGCCACTGCTTTCGTTGAACATCTATTTAGTATATATATAGTAGTGGATACTGCTTATGCCCAAAACTTATTTGGAAGACCTTTCTCCTTCAACATTGATCTTGCCATCTCCAATATTGTCCTATTCTTTCTTTCTTATACTCCATTTTGTTTAGGAGCATATTCTACAGTAAGTTCTCGCTCGACACCTTTTTCTTCGCAGAGTTTTGCAAACTCTTTTAAGTTGTATTTTGTACCTCGATCACTCCTCAACACCTTGATATATCAGCCACTTTGCTTTTCAATATAGTTTTTGAATTTTTTGAATATGTGAAAAACTTCTTATTTTTCTCGCATGAAGTAGACTCATGCCATTCTAGTATAATTATCAATGAAGAGAATGAATTACCTATTTTGTTTTAGTGGCAATGTCCTCATCGGTCCATACTCTAATAGTTTTTTTGCTATCTAAGCTCCTCTAAAAGGAAATTATCGTCTTGGTTGCTTGCTAAGTAGGCAACTTTCACAAACATCATTTACTTCTATTATTTTTGGAAGATCTTTCATCACATTCTTCTAATATAGGTCCTTCAGCACCTTGAAAATAAAGTGGCCAAATCTTCGGTGCCATAACCAGGAATCATCAACTTGTGCCTTCATTGTAGTATTTTGGATATATTGTCATATGATAGGAAACATCTATTTTTCATCCTTATTATGGCAATCTTTCTCCCATTATTTTTTTCTATCATATATGGTGCAACAATCTCCATCAAAGTAAATAGCTTAACCTTTTTCCTACATCAGGCCTACACTAAACAAATTATTTTTTAAATTCAGGAAAAGCAATATATCATTGACAAATTACATACATTCCTTTGTCTCCACAGTGATATTGCCTTTTTCTTTAGCCTCGACCTCTGTATTTTTTTCCAAATCTGACTTTGGAATTGACTAATGAGTCTAAATTGGGAAATATGGTATCCTTGCTTGTCATATGGTTACTACACATGCTATCAATGTACCACATATCTTATCTTCAGTGGTAGCATGATAGCAATAGAATAATAGCTCTTTATCATCCTTCTTTTCACAAAAAATTGATTAGTGATTATTTTTTATGCGACAATCCTTTTATAGATGTTTGAACCATCCACAAAAGTGGCATTGTGGTTTGCCATGATTCCAACAATCTTTCTCCAAATGATTTGTATTTTTAAAAATGTTGCAAGAAGGATATTTTCTCCTTTGCTGGCTACATTTTCTTCTAAAATCTTATTTTCTTCTAATTCTCTTCAAGAATTATCTGTAAATTTCTCAGTATTATGTCTAGATTTTTAAGACCTTATATTAAGCTTAGACTGAAAAACACTCTCAATAAAGTCCTCTTCATAGCTACTGAGCCTTTTATCATGTATTTCTAAAAAGCTTATTAGTTTAGCTACTGACATAATTGTTAAATCTTTTGATTGTTCTATAGCAGCAACTATAGAGTCATATTTTCTTGTAAAACTAACTAGGATTTTTTTCAACAACTCTTTGATCAATAATATTTTCTCCTAAATATCTCATATGATTTACCACAACTTTAGTTCTTCCATGATAATCTTTAACAGTCTTAGAATCTTTCATTTTTAATATTTTCCAACTCTCTTCGTCATGTTTAGATTTTAATGGTGTGTACCTTAGAATCGCCGAGAAACTCCTCCCACAACATATCACATGCTTGCTTTCTTGTCGAAGCTCCGGTAATCCTAGGGAAAATTGTATTAGCTAGTGATTGTTGAATCAAATAAAAGGCATTAGTATCCTTTTGCTCTTTCACATTTAACTCCTTTTGTTGTGCTTCTTTTAGAGTAGAGATATTTTTCGAGATGTTAAGTCTCTCTATAACAATGTCCCAAAGCTTTTGAGACTTGAAAAGTGTCATCATTTTTATTTTCCACATATCATAGTTTTTCCCATAAAAATGGAAAATGACATTTGCCATGGATTGTGATGAATTTATGGTGGCTATAAAGACCCTAATGCCTACTTACGATTAATTGGGGCTCTGATACCACTTTTAGAAAATAATGGTAATTTAGGAGGTAATTTAGAGGTTTAAGTGATTAGAAATTGAAATGAAAATAGTTTGATAGTTAAGGTTTTTAGTTGTAGTAGTTTAGTAAAAGAAGGACTTAGTTTATAGTTTGGAAATGGTTGAAGGATGTGGGATACACAAAACAAAAACTCTTGATAGAAGATATAATACGAGGAGAGTTTTAGTACAAAGGCTTTAAGCTTAGCATAGTTTTTGGCTTGCTTTACAGATGATGATTGCATCTTAACCAACCTAAATGGAACAATCTATACAAACTTTTCAGCCATAGAACTTGCTGGAAATTTAGCCTATACACTAGAAAATTCTAGTCATTCTTGAGAGTCCTTTCCTTGCTTGGGAAAATACTCTGCCCGAATAACATCATCTAACATTCTAAACATCCATGAATTTTCACTACCTCGGGTTGTTTAAGAAAGACTTCAAACTCCGAATTTGAACACCTAGTATTGCTCTTCCGAGGAGGTAGACATGTCCCAGAAGTCCCCATTCAGTTTTCGAAAAGGACTTGTCCGGAGATATACCTTTGCAGAATAGCAATATTTTGAAGCCTTTCCTAAACAACCTCAAGGTAGAAAAGATTCATGGATTTTAGAATGTGAGAATTAAGTTATTCTAACAAAAGTTTTACACAAGTACGGAAAGGAATAGCAAAAAATATTCATTGCACAGCACATTTTAGAAGAGTACAATTAACAGGAAAAAATAATTATACTCTATTAAGACGACAGTAAGAATACAATTTTAGCATTAGAAGAAGCCCAAGAGAATCCCATTATTTGTGACCGAACTTTTTGTCGCCGAAGAGAGTCCTTAAAGTTGCAACATTTTGCTGTGCAAAGTGTCATTTCTTGCAAGTCCTTCCCATGCTTGAGCAAAAACTTTGCTAGGCTAACTTCGTTTTCACACTCTAAGAATCCATGTATCTTTACTACCTTGAGGTGGTCTAGGAAAGGCCTTAAAGCTTGGAGTTGGGATTCCCAATATTGCTCCTCTGCAGAGGTAGACAAGTCCCACAAGTCCCTATTCCATTGCTGAAAGAACAAAAATATGAAACAAAACTAAGGCTAAGTGTGCGTGTATATACAAGGCGGTAAATCAAAAAGAATTACATTTATGGTACTCACTCTTCTTTCAGTCTTGAAGTCATTGATGATCTTGAGGATGAGTGTGTGCAACGTTGGAGAGCTCCTGAATAGGAATGCTAATCCTGGTACATTATTTTTCTCGAAACCGGTATGCAACTCCAGAACCTTAAGGTTGTTAAATGGATGGAGAAGGTTTATAATATCGTTCTTGTTTGATAGAATCTGCCAAAATAGTGAGAGTCTATTCTCATGCACTGAATAACATATAACTATTATGCCGGAAAAAAAAAGATTGTGATAATTGAGCAATATTTCAGGCAGGGAGAAAGGCTTTTACCTCAACACATTGGCTATCAAGAGTTAAACTATGGACATGAGAGAGTCCAGATAAAAAATTGCACACGCTCTGAAGCTTTTCCACGCTCAAATTTTCATGAAGTAGAGAGAAACCAACAGAGGCCTCATGCAGAGAGGTCAAGTTCACTAGAGAACTGCTAGCAGTAATAGAATTATATTCCCACGAAATGCTCCTAAGCCTTGGTGCATTAACCTTAAACCATGTCTTATCACTGTATGCATCAAAACAGCTTGCAACTCTTAAATTTTCCAATTTTGCAGAACAAATGTCCAGACTATGTAGCTGAAAACAATTCTCTATTGTTAAATCTTCAAGGGCTCGACAACAAACCTTGAGATGTTTCATCCCAAAACAAGCATCAAGATTAAGATTCTTTAGACAAGGAAATGACGATTCTGTAAACAAGTCCAAGAGGGAGGATTGTTCATATAAAATGACAAGTGATAGTGACAATGTATGGAGTGATGGAAACCCAATAGTCATTACCGAAGATGGAAGCAATCTAAAACCGGGATACCGAGATCTCAGTTTGAGAACCCGCAAAGATTCACTCGTTATGACTCCTCGAGGGAAATTGAAGTAATCACCGGTGGCGACTTCCACATCAAGTTCTTGCACATTACACCTAATTGCTCTTCGGATCAAACCATTTAGATGGGAGAAACTCAAATGTGCACGAAAGCGAAGGGCTCTTAGATCAGAATGCTTGTCACGGAGAGCTAGGACATTGGCGATGAAGTCCATCGAAGACCACCATCTTTTTGATTTAAGCTTTGGTGTAGAACAAATGGCCTTACTAGGGTTCATTGTGGTGAAATCAAGGTCAGGAAATGAGGACCAGAGAGATCTCCATCTTTGAGATAAGACACTGGTTTGAGCAATGGATTTAAGGGGAAGAAGCAAGAGAATGTGATGGAGGATAGCATCAGGGAGATCGCTGATCTTGTCAATGTCATTATCACCTTCATTATTTGATGCAAACCACAACTTTTTCCTCTTGGTGGATCTTGTTTCCATTACCATGATGGTGATAGTTGTGTTGAATATATCTCTATGTATTGTAAGCTGCTATCGATTTAGATTAGGGTTTGAAAGTTTCGAAAGTGTGAAGTAAGATGATGAAAGAGTGCCTGAGTTTGTTTGCACTTCAACTTTTAATTTCTTTTTTTTATTATTATTTTTTGAATAATTCACGTTTGAGTTTGAAAGTTTCAAAAGAGTGAAGTTAGGATTTTTTTAGCAGATTTCTTGGCAAAGCTTGCGTCTAGGTTTGACATCTCCAAGCAAGTGTGGAAGTCTCT